>WLWD01003022.1_pt1 | contig 36216 bp, 20 predicted proteins | sample 6712731 | NCBI WGS metagenome assembly WLWD01 (sample SAMN12718690, study PRJNA576275) | sponge metagenome | isolation source: marine sponge | host: Mycale hentscheli | place: New Zealand: South Island, Marlborough, Capsize Point | collected 2014-11-01 | reverse complement strand
TATTAAGGCTAGTTTCTGACAGAATCAGTGAAGATGAGAGAGTGTGGGAGAAATTCATGACTCTTCTTGCCAACCTGGGAGAGAGACGTATGTATGACTGTCTCATAGAGCTTACCAGTGATGCTGAGATATGGTATGACTGCCTGGATGAGTTTACTAGTGATAGTGACACAAAAGAGTGTCTTACCATGCCAAAAGATCTTTGCTCAGATAATTCTTATTTAAATAGTGCTGACATGCAATGGCTATTAGAAATATTAGTCCCAGTTAGTTATAAGTGGGAATTCATAGCACGTGCCTTAGGTCTGAGTAAAGGGGAGATAGAAAACTCACGAAAAGGAAACAACATACTAAGTCTCGACAGTGTATTATCTTGCTGGCTAGCAAAAGACACCAGAGTTTGTTCTATAACCATGAATACACTTCTATCAGCTTTAAGGAGTAACTATGTAAATGCAGGTCGAGTAGCTCAAGAACTTGAGAAGAGCTACAGATATAGAAACCGAAAACCAAAATCAGAATCTTCCCGTTCAGGTTTTAGCCAGAGTTATGATGTAGAAGTAGCAGATGGAAAGTCCACACTCCTCCAGGTTGAGACTAGTTTCAGAGAGTCCGTGTGTTACCAATGGAAGAAAGATGGCCAGCTTTTAACAAACGACTGCACTTATCATGGTGTCAATGAAGATATACTTGTTGTTAGTCATGCCAGTCAGGGAATGGAGGGAGAATACACATGTTGTGTGAGCAGTAGAAGAGGGGATGAAAATTTTACCAATAAAATAAAATTAACTATTATATATCCTCCACTAAAAAAACGTCTTTTAGACTTGTACTCTGTGTATAGAGAAGTGCCACAAGACTCTTGGCCTCCAGTTGGAACCAAGTCTTTCATAAATTTAACTGTAGTTGAGTCCGATATCAATTGTTCAGACAGAGACTGTATCACTGTTACTGGAGATGCAGAAAAATTAATTGCCAGAAAGGTTAAAGTAAAATATAGTAAAGTTTTTGGACAGTATAAATCACGAGCACTCATAGTAACAGAGGGTCGTCCAGGTAGTGGCAAAACTACACTAGTTCATAAGATAATTAAAGATTGGAGTAAAGGAATTGCTCTTAGAAAAGCTAAATATGTATTCCTTGTAACTCTTCGAATAGTCAATAGCAGAACAACACGAGAAACTTTGTCTAGTATACTCCAATCAATTTATTGGAATGAGGAGGAGCTAAGGGATGTTTGTAAAGAAATAGAGACTGCTAACGGAGAGGGGGTGTGTTTCATAATAGACGGGCTTGACGAGTATCATCCTCAGGATAGAGACAACTCCGTCATTTTTCAGCTGCTAGACAAGACCTTCCTTCCTTTGGCCATGATCGTTGTGACATCTCGCCCTATAGCCATTGAAAATTTAAAAGAGGAATCTATAACACATAAAATAGAAGTAATTGGGTTTAGCAAAGAACAAATACTAAAATATATACATAGCTTTCCATTTAATAGCTTATGTGGCTCCACAACCACTTACCCTACGAAACTTAAGGAATATTTACATAGTCATCCCAATGTGTTTAACATGTGCTATTTACCAGTCCATGCAGCTATGATCTGCTTTCTCTTCAAGTTTCAAAAAGGAAATATCCCTAACACACAGACAAAAATCTATAAAGAATTCATATGCTTCACAATATTGCGCCTCCTCAAGCGTCACAATCCCAAGGCACAAGTCCATTCATTGAAAGATCTAAAAGGCAGCACAAGTAGTCATTTCAACAAACTCTGTCAACTTGCCTATAACATGACTATTAATAAGAAACAACTAGCTACTCCAGAAGTAATGGGTGATGAACTTTATGAATATAATTCAGATGAATGGGGCTTAGGATTAATCTCTGTTAATATAATGGCTGAGCTATCAGGATCTACGGAAACATACTCTTTTCTTCATTTGACAGTACAAGAATTTTTAACGGCTTACTATATAACTAGTTTTGATCTAGACAAACAAATGAAAGAAGTCTCCAATTTTCTGAGCATGTCTTCACCCGTGGTAATATTTTATTTTGGCTTAGTTCACTTTCATGGTGAAGAAACACTAGCAAAGCTACACTTTAATTTTTATATATCATCTTTTATGTGCCATTGTGCATTTGAATCCCAGCAACAAATAGTATATGATGTATTAGGAAGACAGTTGAGTCAGTATACAATAATTTCTCCAACGCCTTCAGACTTATATGCTATTAGCCATTTCATGCTTAATTCATCTCATTCAATTAATAAAATTTCAATCAATTGTAGTGGTGATGATGATGATTGTGATTATGCAGACTTCCTACATAGTATAAGCAGCAAAGACTTCGGTAGTTTGCAGGTGCTAATTATCAGAAGTACGTTGAATAATCTGGCAACGTTTGCTCTCTCTAACATGCTCAAGTCTTGTACTGGTCTCCAGTCAGCTAATCTATCATTCCACGAGATAAGTCCTGATAGTGCTGAGGCAATTGTATCCAGGTTCAAACATCTTGAGAATCTGCTAAACCTGACTCTGAACATTCATTCAACTGCTGGAGGCATCACAACACTTGTCAGTGGATTGACTCGTTCTACAGGTTCACGAATAATTACCTCTTTCTTTGATATGGATACCAAGGGTATGTTAGAAATAAGCAGTGGTCTACGTCTCCTCGCTGATTCTAGCATATTTGACCTAAAATTGAGTGGATGTAGCATTGATGGTGACGCAGCAACAGCTCTGTCTGCTGGACTGCCTTCTGTTGCTAATTTAAACAGTCTTTATATATACAATAGCATCATCAGTCACAATGGAGCCATCACATTACTCCATGGAGCACATTCTCTTACTCAATTGGGAAGGTTGCATATATCTCATAGCAATATAGGTAGTGATGGAGCCTCAGCTCTGGCCAATCAGCTCCAATGCTTTAAACTATTGTGTGATCTTTTATTACCGCAGAATAATATAGGTCCTGATGGCGCAATCAGTTTGGCCAACCAATTGCATCATCTTACTATATTACATTCGTTTAATCTGTCATGTAATAACATTGACTTGAAATCTGCTGTGGCTATTATCTCTGCATCAAAAGACTGTCCTAGTCTTGTATGTATTGATCTCAACATTAATCCAAAAAGTTATTCAGATCATGGCATTCATGTAGAGGGTCTAGTGTCTCTTTACGACACAACTGCTATAACTGAGCTAAAAGCAGCTGCACAACATTCCCCAGAACAAAGAAAACTGCACTTTGGATTCTAGTCAAAGTTCATCTGTTGTGCAGACAGGTATGTTACAATTTTTTATTTTTCTGCATCATCAAGTGTATGTGCTACTTTAAATGAAAGGGGAATCAATTTTGTTTGGTTAAAAGAGGAGTTAACTTCGTAAAGGGTGGTTGGGCTGGGGAATAGATAAAGAATTGAACATTTTTTAATAGATAGCTGGTGTTGGGGGTATGGGGAAAGGTTAGCATATATGCAATAGGAGAAAGCTCTTGCCTTTTCACTCTCACTCAGACTAGAATCTGAGGAGTGACAATAGAAACAGCACATTTTGAGCCAAACTTTACTATTAGGTGTTGTACGGCCCTACCCTCCTTGAAGGTTACACATCTAACTGTCATAGTATTGAGGTAAAGTACCAGATCCGAAGAGCAATAACGTTATCTCTATCAGTTACTATAAGACGAAGTAGTAACTTTTTTGGCACGATTATAACTTGATGTGTAAGGCAATAGTTGTATAGAATAATGTAAATTAAGTATTTAGGAAACTTGTGATTCTGATGTGTGTGCATGTGATTTGTGTATAGTTTTACAAGTTAGTACAATGAGGTGGAGCTTGTCGATAGCTTCAGGAGATTGTCAATAGCTTCAGGAGCTAGAACATCAGACTCTATGGAGTCCTAACACTTTCAATACTGGTATAGTACTCATCTCATTAAGTAGAGACAACATCAGACACATAGAGTGCAACAGTAATTGTCCTGTCCTCTTGTTATATTAGTTTGCCGTGATTTCCAAGCTGCTGTAATGTCTCTCCACTTGAAGTGACAGATTTGCAACTATTATAAAGAACCATAAGCTACATATTGCTGCACAGTTATCTCGAGTAGTTTGCATGTGAAAGTATCCGCATGTGTAATGTTTCACATTTCATTTAAATCTTCACAGCTTATGATTTTTTGTTCTCTCTTTTATATTATGTTATGCAGAAAAGAAAGACTGCCACAGTGTTAGAAGAAGGTTCTGGGACAGCAGTTATCACTAGTGAACTCTACACCACACTCTAGTCACATTGAATCTCGAGTCATTAGCTGGCTACTTGATTATATTGGGTTATTCTTTTTTATGTTCATTTGCTTAGTTTTATATTCACTTTAGCTGTGTCTTCCAAGCCATAAACTAATTGCACTTTTTAACATAGTATGTCATTGATATAAACTGGATTTTTTAATTTTTCATATTAGTTTCTTTTTCTTTCTTTTTTGAAAATGCAAACTTAAATTTCAGCAGATGGCAGGTTATAGTCTCGTGGGCTAGACCCTTTACCAACAAACCTCATGGTTAGTTGGTAAAGGGTCTGGCTAACAAGACTACGCAGGTAATATTCATTTGAATAGCTACACCACATAGGACCATAATTATGTTCCTGTGACATGTCTTTAATGTATCCACACTGCAGCTATATTCTAGCTAGCTAGTCTTCATTCACAATTTTATCTTTCTCCACTCGACAAGTAGTCTGGCAGGGCCAGACCCTCCCAAATCGGGTGTCTGGTGACCCAAACGTACTGTATGCATTTGGTGATGTGGAATGCAATTAATCTGGACATTTGCCGCGGTTTGTTTACATTCCATTGAGCTAAAGGGTTTGGCACGCGAGACTATTTGACAAGATTGATATGAACACAATAGTTTTGTATTTTTAATTCAGTGCATTAGTTTATAATAACATAACAATGACAACTTAAAATAAAAATGGATGGTATAATAATATTGATGAAGATATCAGAGACAGTTGGCGTCAGTGGTTTATCCTATGTACTGTGTTGACTGTTACTCTCTGAGCCCTTTCAGAAAATGGAGACGAAAGAGCTTGGAGAGCTCGATACAGCTTGGTTGTGTGGGCCACTTTCGTGATACCCAAATCCTGTAAGGAACAATAACAAACAACAACAGATATGAATGATAAAGCAGCAGCAACAACAACAGCTAGAACAAAACAAAACTACAGAATAAGTCGCATCTATCTATATTGGTCGGATCCCAATAGGAACAGCTCCTCAATGAGCAGTCTTAGATCCTTCTGACCTTCCTTTACAACTATTGGGAAGTTCTATTCCTCACTGTCCCAGCATGCTTGTGTGTGTGTGTGTGTGTGTGTGTGTGTGTGTGCGTGTGGGTGTATGCATGTAAAGACTAAACCAAGAAATTGTTGTCATGTGATTTCAAGGGGGATAATCGAGAAACAACAAAATTAGTGTTTTCAAAAATAAGTGAATGATTTTATTAAATGGGAATTAAATCTACATTATTATTATTATTATTATTAGATGACAATTCTACTCACCGACAGATCTGTCTTCTTGAGATTCATGAGGTCTCTCCCAGTGAAGCAGCGTTCTCTGAAGATGGCACAATAGTCTCCCATACCCAGTCCTTCCAGCCACTGACACACATCATCAATGTCCCAATACTCCGTCTCTATAGAAACACACACAACAAAGTGGGCATTACTTAGAAGGTAAGGTGGGGAAAGTTTGTTTGTTTGTTTGTTTTTCTTTTTGCATGGCTTGGCCCAGGATAGATAGAAATTTTTTGTTTTAATTCATTGCACTCATTCCGATGCTAAAGTAATAATATATACTAAAGACAGGAGCATGGTGAAAGTCAAGTATCATAGTAATTAGAAGTCCTGGGCAACACCATTTGTTCTAGAGTACTTGCCAGGTGCTTGTTATAAGACACACACTTATTGTTGCAATATTCAATGATTATTTAGCTAAATCAATTACTTCAAAAGTGCTTACAAACTCCTTTCCATATCGATACCATCTTAACAATTCTAAGATCTGTTGCAATAAATGTCGCAGCTTTGGCTCACTGACCTTTCCCTATTCTCCTAGCTACTATAGCTGCATTCGTTGTGTCGTCGGGTACGAGTTGTGCTGCCCGGTGTCTCAGAGGGGGCGTGTAAGAGGGGCCATTTCCTTTAGATGAGGAGGAAGAATTACTTGTCATGAGCAGCGTGTCCGATCCTCTGCGAAACTTCAAATGTGCCTGCGACTGGAACATAAAAATTAAAATAGAATAATTTGGTAATAAAGTAATTCTGAAGACACTCTTATCTATAATACTGTACCAACTTCTTCCTAGTGCAAGAACAAACTGGGGAGCCACACCCACGGATAGCCTCGCCCCCAACTTACGCAAGTAGCCAGATGAGGGTTTGGCTTGGCCTTCAGCCTGTCACTGACAGCAGACAGACAAGACTTCAACTGAGCCTCGTTCTCCTGTGATACCTTCTCCATGTCCAGATACCAGACAGTCTCCTGGATGAGGATGCTGAGATTGTGCTCAAAGTCTTGAAGGTGATTCAAGTCTGCTGTCTCCACCATGAGACCTTCCTCACCGAGATTCGATCCAAGGACTCAGTGACTGAGCTCACGTATGGGAGTAAACTCTGGTTCATGTCTGTGTTGACGTTAGACTCTGCTTTAATGCTAACGAGGGAAAACAATAACAACAAACAATAATAACAGAATTAGCTATTGTATCGTCCAGTTGGTAAGGTATAGAACTTTGAAATACTGGCATACAATACCATTATGTGAGTCTGAATGCACGAAATTACAATTCAAAAGAAAAATTTTTAATCTTAAATCTTAAAACCAGAGTTTCCAAAGTTGGATGGACTTAACACAAATATGCTTGGTCCAGTATTTTAATATAATAAAGCCATTAAAAAAATCAAACAAATAAAAACCAAACGAGTACATTTCAGCGGAACATAGGTGAATTTGCTCTACTATAAACCATTTTCTGACTCTCTTTCACTACTAACTCCATAAGATTACTAGAAACTGAATGTTGAGCACATAGTAACTAGAGAGGCGTGTCTCCTATAGTGCACTCTTAACAAGAGAGGCGTGTCCTATAGTGCACTCTTAACAAGAGGGGTGTGTCCCCTATAGTGCACTCTTAACAAGAGAGGCGTGTCTCCTATAGTGCACTCTTAACAAGAGAGACATGTCTCCTATGGTTCTTACTATCCAATGAGAGGTGGTATGGATGCTGCTAACTCCTTGTAGTGGTCCAAATCCTCCACTGATAACGTCTCATGCAACGGAGTGCTGGGCGTGGCAGTGATATTATTGGATGACTTTTGCTTCCACGTCTCCAATGTCTGCGTGAAGTGCTTGTCTTTAAACAACATCCGAGCTTTGTTTTTGTGGGAGATGATGATTGTTCCAGGATGCTGGAGCCACGCCTCCCCATCGACCTGCATCACCACAGGCTCCTTGCAGCTGACGGTCAGCCTTGCCACTCGGCACTGGCAGAGACGTGAGTTCTGGATGCCGAGAACTTTAGCAGTAGCGATGGACGTCAGCCCAGACACAGCGACCACCTCCATTAGCTTGTCATCATGAGAGGGAGCACAGAAACCCTGGGATAATACCATAATCATTATCATAATCATAATAATACTAATCATCACCATAATCATCATCATCATAATCGTAATAATACTAATCATCATCACCATAATAATAATAATCGTCATCATCATCATAATCATAATAATAAATAATAATAATAATGATGTGTACCGCTTCTATTGTTACTGCCAACACCTCTAGGTGGTGATCTAGATAGATAAAGCATGCGTAACACCATAACCATAGCTTATATAGTACACAAAAAGAAGTAAAAGGAAAAAATACAACACAACAATAACAGCAAAAGCAACTTACATCTTTCTCCCTCTCCGTGCCCCAGAAGTTAGTGCCAGCCATATAGCTGGGTATGTTGAGGAAGACAAGACCTTGCAGTCGCTGTGGCAACTCCACCGGCTCTCCGTCACACTCCAGCTTCAGTCTACGCTCCAGGTATCGCTGGGAGTTGGAGAGGAACTCCTTCCCTCCCAGCAGACCGTATAGCATCATGTTCTTAGTCCGACTCCTACCAGACAATAGACAAGACAAGTAACCATATGTACTCTAGCTAGGATGTGATGTGTGTGGTGTATGTTAGCTAGAGATGCAACCAATTATATCCACATCTCATTGATCACATCAATAATAAAAATTCAATGACTCATGTCACGTTGAGTTAGTTAACATAATATTGACTGCTAGAACTGAGAACATTTGCTATTATTATGTATGTATTTATATACCACTCTGTTCGGTTGGTATGGGACTTACACAAATGAGGGCTTGCCCTAAGATAGTGTAAATCCCATACCACACTGGGTTCTGCAATAAGTTAAGATTTGAGGAGACTTAAACAACTTTAATCATTAAGAATTCAGGATTCTACAGGTTAAAACAAAAAAACAACAACAAAAAACAAAACAAAAAACAAAAAACAAATTGGGTCCTATTTGGGCAGGTGTTAGGAAAAAACTCACACGTGTCATCTCACTAAATGTACATCTCTGAAACTACTAGATGATCGTGGGAAGTGCTGGCAACACAAACACATCTCTTACTTGTAACTGCCTGGGTTCTTCTCCCTCGTCTCATTAAACTTGTAAGCAATTTTGGCGTCTAGTCCAACGCCAAAGTAATTGTTCATTACTGACAGTTCTTTCATCTCGGGCAACAGCCTGAACGAAAATTCAACAATTGAATAATAGACATGATATTGGTAAGGGGTCATCAAACTCACGTTGCCATGTCCACCACTGATCCCATGGAAGAGATTGACGGTGTTCCTTTGTGGGCGACAGCATCTCTGCTCGTCCTTATCTCACTCACTCTGGTCTTGGCCTGCATACCTATCTCTCCTGTCAACTGCTTGATCTCCTCCAGGTCTTTAGCACGTATATCCAGGGCCGCTGTGTGAGAAAGAGAGAGAGAGAGAGGAGAGATGGAAAAGAAATTGGGTAGCACCATATTAAAAAATAAATAAATAAATATATATATCCTGGTAAGGAGTGACAATATCCAAGCATTTGATGAAACTTTCTCAACAGCAAAATATTTGTAAATCATTATAATGTCTGCTTTTTTTTTGATAAATTCATAAACTGTCAATCAGACACTGAACCAAACGTTCTTTAAGAAAAATCACATTATTATTATTATTATTGTTATTATTAATTATTATTATTGTTATTGGAAAACGCATTACCTACTAATCCTAACCACAAACAGCGTTCCCCATACCCTATGGTAAGACTCACCTTTACCAGTGACATCCATCATGTTACTCAGCGCCTTCTTCAGACTGTGTGCCCGGGCCATAAGCTGCTCGCGCTGCACGAATTCTCTATCATTGGTGGGAAGTGTTTCCTGCGACTCAAGCTCTGGCGTGGGCGGGGCAGTGTCCTTGAAGTTGGTGAGAAGACTGGAGAGCTTCTTCTCGAGAACCACGCAGCGCTAGACCAGTAGGTCGTCCTGAAGTTCAGGCGTAGAAGCCTTCACCTCAATGTCCACCCAGGGTTTGATACAGGATTTTTTGCTAGGGGGGGGGAAAGTCAAATAGCGACTGCGACCTTATAGTTGTATTTTTTTTGTCCTTGCAATACTAGTAAGGTAAGGAAATTAAACTTATTATATTATATTTATGTATCGATCAATTGATTACCTCTAATATACAGCTTTGTTCATTTTGAAAGCTGAATAGCTCTGACATTAATTAAGCCAGACTCCTCATAGGTTATCCTTCTAGTTTGAATGGAGTAGGTGTATCATTTTATGGATCACCAGTTCCAGTTTGAAAGTTGCTTTTAGCACTGGTCATTGTGAAGCAGCTGCCTGGTTGGTAAGGGTATATTTATTGCTTTGGCAGACTGTAGAAGTTGCTGAGTAGTAGCTAATGGATATCAGAAAGTATTTTAGGAAAAAGAGACCTTGTGGCTCCAAAGGAAGTGAATCCGAACCAAAAAAAGCAAATGTGATAGCTATGAATCGGTGGAACACAAGGAACAGATTCGAGCAGTGCAGCAGAAAGAGAGTGAGGAGGTGAGGGAGGAAGTGAGGAAGAGAGAAGAGGTGAGGAAAGAAGTGAAGCAGAGGGAAGAAGGGCCGCAGAGGGAAGAAGGGCAGCAGAGGGAAGAAGTGTAGCAGAGGAAAGAAGTACAGCAGAGGGAAGAAGGGCAGCAGAGGGAAGAAGTGCAGATGAGGAAAGAAGTGCAGCAGAGGGAAGAAGTGCAGCAGAGGGAAGAAGTGCAGCAGAGGGAAGGAGTGCAGCAGAGGGAAGGAGTGCAGCAGAGGGAAGGAGTGCAGCAGAGGGAAGGAGTGCAGCAGAGGGAAGGAGTGCATCAGAGGGAAGGAGTGCAGCAGAGGGAAGAAGGGCAGCAGAGGGAAGAAGTGCAGCAGAGGGAAGGAGTGCAGCAGAGGGAAGGAGTGCAGTAGAGGGAAGAAGTGCAGCAGAGGGACGTAATATAAAGATGAACATTGGCGGAGGCAATCCCAAACTAAGCTCCAACCTAAAGCATTCAAAGGCTAGCCTGAAGAAATTGTACAAATCTAGGCTTACCTACAAGAAAAGTTTGGAGGAAAAGTATTTTTTGTATGTTTTAATAAGTATAGGTGAAAATCATAGAGGGGAGGGGGGGGGGGGAATCCCAGGGTTCCCCCCTCTGTATCAAACCCTGCCACCATTACCGAAGACAAAAATTCCTTCACCACACTTCCCATGATCCTATAGAAAGGACAAAAGAATTAACAAAAAAAAAAAAAAAAAAAACCTCCCCAAATATAGCAAAATGTAATACCATCTAACAAACTGAATGCCCCACAAATCACTTAGAACATAGCTACTGTAGTTTTTGTATTACGTAGCTGGGCTCTGAATCGCGTAGTTCCTCAGACAAGGGCACTATATGTAGTGCCCTGACAGAGGGCTACTATATGTAGTGCCCTGCCTCTCAGGGCATTGGAAACAGGTTAGTGGTTGCTATGTTCTAAATTAGTTAGGCACTGTGCACCATCGGGCGCTACTGTGTTTAGGGTCCCTCAGGCCCCATTAGTAGCGCCCTCGCTACGCTTGGGACGCCACAGCCTGAGGCCTTCGGGACCCTAAACACAGTAGTGCCCTTAGTGGCAGTGTCTAACTATTATTTAAAATTACAAACTTGAGCCCCCAACTGCTACTACATATTAAATTTACATTCAGTTATGCTATGTCAGTTAGAAAACTCAAGTATTGAAACTTAACACCCGCAAGACACCCACCACAGGCTAGATACAACATGTAGTGACACTTACTCGACTGACTTGAGAGGGTAGATTCGTGGAGGTTATTCAGCGGCGAAGGAGATCGATCGGTTGCACTTTTGCTCTCGTCTGATGACGAGGAGCCCTGGCTGAAGACAGACGTGTCTCCAGGTGACAATATCTTCACGCCTTCTCCGGATCCCTTGCTTGGGTCGCCGGGACCTGGGAAAGGAGAGGACACCTCCATTTGGATTTCTTTGCCACTTGATGTGGCCTCCCCCTTCACTTCCTACACCATTGATTGCTATTTATTCCAAAACAGTAGAAAATAGACAAGGAAAGGAAGCTGGTTTTTTTAATGTCTGTGAAGGAAAGGTTGCCTCCATATTATGCTGGATTTCAGAAGCAGTATAATATCCTTCTTCCCCATTATGCTCGCGAAGTTACGGAGCGAGTCTTGCGGGCAGGAGAACGTCCACATAAACCTTTAGGAGCATTCCGTAAAGTGTCGCCCTCACTATGCTGATTGATCCAATTATTCGTAGTGAAGTAAAATTAAATTTTCTTAGCGTTCCCAATATGGGGCGGATATCCTAGTCACGGCTATTACGGACACGCCCAATTGCGCAACTCGTATCCTTTGTGCATCCCCAATCGTCCGAGTAATGGCTAGTGTAGCAGAAATCTTGCGAGAAAATGAATTACTTGTCTCAAGTTTGTGCATATCTGATGTAGTTGATTTATCAGGAAGAATGGTACAGAAATCCATTTTTTCAGACTGCAATTACATCTTCTTCCAATCACTGGACCACCAAAGAGTGGACCCACAACTACAGGTCTGGTACTTATTAAGGCTAGTTTCTGACAGAATCAGTGAAGATGAGAGAGTGTGGGAGAAATTCATGATTCTTCTTGCCAACCTGGGAGAGAGACGTATGTATGACTGTCTCATAGAGCTTACCAGTGATGCTGAGATATGGTATGACTGTCTGGATGAGTTTACTAGTGATAGTGACACAAAAGAGTGTCTCACCATGCCAAAAGATCTTTGCTCAGATAATTCTTATTTAAGTAGTGCTGACATGCCATGGCTATTAGAAATATTAGTCCAAGTTAGTTATATGTGGGGATTCATAGCAATTGTTTTAGGTCTGAGTAAAGGGGAGAGAGAAAACTCACGAAAAGGCAACAACGATGAAAGTCTCAACAGTGTATTATCTTGCTGGCTAGCAAAAGACACCAGTGTTTGTTCTGTAACCATGAATACACTTCTATCAGCTTTAAGGAGTAGCTATGTAAATGCAGGTCGAGTAGCTCAAGAACTTGAGAAGAGATACAGATATAGTAGAAACCAAAAACCAAAATCAGAATCTTCCCGTTCAGGTTTTAGCCAGAGTTATGATGTAGAAGTAGCAGATGGAAAGTCCACACTCCTCCAGGTTGAGACTAGTTTCAGGGAGTCTGTGTGTTACCAATGGAAGAAAGATGGCCAGCTTTTAACAAACGACTGCACTTATCATGATGTCAATGAAGATATACTTGTTGTTAGTCATGCCAGTCAGGGAATGGAGGGAGAATACACATGTTGTGTGGGCAGTAGAAGAGGGGATGAAATTTTTACCAATAAAATAAAATTAACTATTGTTTATCCTCCACTAAAAAAACGTCTTTTAGACTTCTACTCTGTGACCAGAGAAGTGCCACAAGACTCTTGGCCTCCAGTTGGAACCAAGTCTTTCATAAATTTAACTGTAGTTGAGTCTGATATCAATTGTTCAGACAGAGACTGTATCACTGTTACTGGAGATGCAGAAAAATTAGTTGCCAGAAAGGTTAAAGTAGAATATAGTGAAGTTTATGGACAGTATAAATCACGGGCACTCATAGTAACAGAGGGTCGTCCAGGTAGTGGCAAAACTACACTAGTTCATAAGATAATTAAAGATTGGAGTAAAGGAATTGCTCTTAGAAAAGCTAAATATGTATTCCTTGTAACTCTTCGAATACTCAATAGCAGAACAACACGAGAAACTTTGTCTAGTATACTCCAATCAATTTATCGGAATGAGGAGGAGCTAAGGGATGTTTGTAAAGAAATAGAGACTGCTAATGGAGAGGGGTGTGTTTCATAATAGACGGGCTTGACGAGTATCATCCTCAGGATAGAGACAACTCCGTCATTTTTCAGCTGCTAGACAAGACCTTCCTTCCTTTGGCCATGATCGTTGTGACATCTCGCCCTATAGCCATTGCATATTTAAAGGAGGAATTTATAACAGATAAAATAAAAGTAATTGGGTTTAGCAAAGAACAAATACTAAAATATATACATAGCTTTCCATTTGATACCACTTACCATACAAAACTTAAGGAATATTTACATAGTCATCCCAATGTGTTTAACATGTGCTATTTACCAGTCCATGCAGCTATGATCTGCTATCTCTTCAAGTTTCAAAAAGGAAATATCCCTAACACACAGACAAAAATCTATGAAAAATTCATATGCTTCACAATATTGCGCCTCCTCAAGCGTCACAATCCCAAGGCACAAGTCCATTCATTGAAAGATCTAAAAGGCAGCACAAGTAGTCATTTCAACAAACTCTGTCAACTTGCCTATATCATGACTATTAATAAGAAACAACTAGCTACTCCAGAAGAAATGGGTGACGAACTTTGTGAATATAATTCAGATGAACGGGGCTTAGGATTAATCTCTGTTAATATAATGGCTGAGCTATCAGGATTTACGGAAACTTACTCTTTTCTTCATTTGACAGTACAAGAATTTTTAACGGCTTACTATATAACTAGTTTTGATCTAGATAAACAAATGAAAGAAGTCTCCAATTTTCTGAGCATGTCTTCACCCGTGGCAATATTTTATTTTGGCTTAGTTCACTTTCATGGTAAAGAAACACTAGAAAAGCTACACTTTAAATCTTATGTATCATCTTTTATGTGCCATTGTGCATTTGAATCCCAGCAACAAATAGTATATGATGTATTAGGAAGACAGTTAAGTGAGTATACAATACTTTTTCCAACGCCTTCAGACTTATATGCTATTAGCCATTTCATGCTTCATTCATCTCATTCAATTAATAGAATTTCAATCAACGGTAGTGATGATGATGATTGTGATTATGCAGACTTCCTACATAGTATCAGCAGAAAAGACTTCAGCAGTAGTTTATTGAGGCTAGCTATCAACAGTAAATTGAATAATTTGGCAACGTTTGCTCTCTCTGACATGCTCAAGTCTTGTACTGATCTCATATCAGCTACACTATCATTCCATGAGATATGTCCTGATGGTGCTGAGGCAATCATGTCCAGGCTCAAACATCTTGAGAATCTGCAAAGCCTGACTCTGAGAATTTATTCAACTGCTGGAGGCATCACAACACTTCTCAGTGGATTGACTCGTTCTACAGGTTCAAAATTAAATACCGTGAATCTCTATTTCTATGATATGGATACCAAGGGTATGTTAGAAATAAGCAGTGGCCTACATTTTCTCGTTGATTCTAGCATATTTACACTAAAACTGAGTGGATGTAGCATTGATGGTGACGCAGCAACAGCTCTGGCGGCTGGACTGCCTTCTGTTGCTAATTTATACTATCTCCATATATCCAATAGCATCATCAGTCACAATGGAGTCATCACATTACTCCATGGAGCACATTCTCTTACTCAATTGACAAGGTTGCATATATCTCATTGCAATATTGGTAGTGATGGAGCTTCAGCTCTGGCCAATCAGCTCCAATGCTTTAAACAATTGCATTATCTTTTATTACCGCAGAATAATATAGGTCCTGATGGCGCAATCAGTTTGGCCAACCAATTGCATCATCTTACTGAATTACAATGGTTTGACCTGTCACATAATAACATTGACTTGAAATCTGCTGTGGCTATTATCTCTGCATCAAAAGACTGTCCTTGTCTTGTATGTATTGAGCTCAACATTAATCCAGGAAGTTATTCTTCATATGGCATTCATGTAGAGGGTCTAGTGTCTCTTGACGACACAACTGCTATTACTGAGCTAAAAGCAGCTGCACAACATTCCCCAAAACAAAGAAAACTGCACTTTGGATTCTAGTCATAGTTCATCTGTCGTGCATGCAGGTATGTTACACTTTTTATTTTTCTGCATCATCAAGTGTGTGTGCTACTTTAAATGAGAGTGGAATCAATATTTGTTTGGTTAAACAAACTTGAGCCATGATTTCTAGGTATCGAATGTTTGTGAAGTGAATAGTGGCAGTGGTTAGGAAGAGGAGTTAACTTCGTAAGGGGTGGTTGGAATGGGGAATAGATGAAAAATTGAACATTTATTAATAGATAGCTGGTGTTGGGGGTATGGGGAAAGGCTAGCATATATGCAATAGGAGAAAGCTCTTACCGCTTCACTCTCACTCAGACTAGAATCTGAGGAGTAACAATAGTAACAACACATTTTGAGCCAAACTTTACTATTAGGTATTGTACGGCCCTACCCTCCTTGAAGGTTATACATCTAACTGTCATAGTATTGAGGTAAAGTACAGATCCGAAGAGCAATAACATTATCTCTATCAGTTACTATAAGATGAACTAGTAACTATTTTGGCATGATTATACACTTGATGTGGAAGGCAATAGTTGTATAGAATAATGTAAATTAAGTATTTAGGCAACTTGTGATTCTGATGTGTGTGCATGTAATTTGTGTATAGTTTTACCAAGTTAGTACAATGAGGTGGAGCTTGTCAATAACTTCAGGAGCTAGAACATCAGACTCTATGGAGTCCTAGCCATTTCAATACTGGTATAGTACTCATCTCATTAAGTAGAGACAACATCAGACCCATAGAGTGCAACAGTAATTGTCCTGTCCTCTTGTTATATTCGTTTGCCGTGATTTCCAAGCTGTTGTAATGTCTCCCCACTTGAAGTGACAGATTTGCAACTATTCTATTTCATTTAAATCTTCACAGCTTGTGATTTTTTGTTCTCTCTTTTATGTTATGTTATGCAGAAAAGAAAGACTGCCACAGTGTTAGAAGAAGGTTCTGGGACAGCAGTTATCACTAGTGAACTCTACACCACACTCTAGTCACATTGAATCTCGAGTCACTAGCTGGCTGCTTGATTATATTGGGTTATTCTTTTTTATGTTCATTTGCTTAGTTTTATATTCACTTTTGCTGTGTCTTCCAAGCCATAAAACTAATTGCACTTTTTAACATAGTACGTCATTCATATAATATACTGGATTTTTTTGCAAACTTAAATTTCAGCAGATGGCAGGTTACAGTCTCGTGAGCCAGACCCTTTACCAACAAACCTCATGGTCAGTCGGTAAAGGGTCTGGCTAACAAGACTACGCAGGTAATATTCATGTGAATAGCTACACCACATAGGACCATAATTATGCATTTCTCCACACTGCAGTTATATTCTAGCTAGCTAGTCTTCATTCACAATTTTATCTTTCTCCACTTTGACAAGATTGATATGAACACAATAGTTTTTTATTTTTATTTTTAATTCAGTGCAGTAGTTTATAATAACATAACAATGACAACTTAAAATAAAAATGGATGGTATAATAATATTGATGAAGATATCAGAGACAGTTGGCGTCAGTGGTTTATCCTATGTACTGTGTTGACTGTTACTCTCTGAGCCCTCTCAGAAAATGGAGACGAAAGAGCTTGGAGAGCCCGATACAGCTTGGTTGTGTGGGCCACTTTGGTGATACCCAAATCCTGTAAGGAACAACAACAAACAACAACAAATATGAATGATATAGCAACAACAACAACAGCTAGAACAAAACAAAACTACAGAATAAGTCACTTATATATCCTATAATAGGAACAGCTCCTCAGTGAGTAGTCTTAGATCCTTCTGACCTTCCTTTACAACTATTGGGAAGTTATATTCCTCACTGTCCCAGCATGCTTGTGTATGTGTGTGTGTGTGTGTTTGTGCATGTGTGTCCGTGTAAAGACTAAACAAAGAAATTGTTGTCATGTGATTTCAAGGGGGATAATCCAGAGACAACAAAATTAGTGTTTTCAAAAATAAGTGAATGATTTTAATTAAATCTACATTATTACTAGTGATGTGCTTGAGCACAAATGGCGAGCGAGCCTAAAGACTATACTATTTTTATATGAATGATTTTGACTTCTAACACTGAAGCTACTGAAAATAAGGTCCAGTTTTTATATTTCGCATACAGGGTAAAGGTATTTCAGTGCCATAGTAACAACTCTCTGCAACTGCTTGGAATGGAAAAAAAACAAACAACAAAACAATACACGTTATTTAAAAGTTTTCTTTGTGATATTCTTTAGCTAAGTAGTGGTTGTAACACAATGCTTTGACACAACTGGACATGCACCTACACAGACTTACCTTCGCAGTAGTCTAGTGGACAATGTATTTTCAAGTAAATACTGTTGCGCACGGCTTATAACCATTACAAAGAGCGCATTGACTTACCACCGCCACTAACTCGAATAGAAATGGAAGTCCCTTAAGTTTTCAAGTTTTAACTGCACCCGCAAAAGAAATTCAAAACGGTAAACAATTCAATTTCTAGGGTGATACGGGGTACTGATCGATAAACCAGAGGGATTCTGTTTTAGTGCAATTTGGGACGGGGTCGACCACATAACTAACACAAAAACGCGAGGGTCAAAGTACAAAATGACATACATACGTCCATACATATATACAAATAAATAAATAAACATCCCCGATTTTCGATTGTGTTACCCCTGTAAGTGTCTCGCTCGCTACGCTCGCTCGCCAATTATTATTATTATTATTATTATTACTATTATTTAATTATTATTATATTTTTATTATTAGATGACAATTCTACTCACCGACAGATCTGTCTTCTTGAGATTCATGAGGTCTCTCCCAGTGAAGCAGCGTTCTCTGAAGATGGTACAATAGTCTCCCATACCCAGTCCTTCCAGCCACTGACACACATCATCAATGTCCCAATACTCCGTTTCTATAGAAACACACACAACAAAGTGGGCATTACTTAGAAGGTAAGAAGGTGGGAAAGTTTGTTTGTTTTTCTTTTTGCATGGCTTGGCCCAGGATAGATTGAAATTTTTTTTTGTTTTAAAGCTTCATTGCACCCATTCAGATGCTAAAGTAGTAATATATACTAAAGATAGGGGCATGGTGAAAGTCAAGTATCACAGTAATTAGAAGTCCTGGGCAACACCATTTGTTCTAGAGTACTTGCCAGGTGCTTGTTATAAGACACACACTTATTGTTGCAATGTTCAATGATTATTTAGCTAAATCAATTACTTCAAAAGTGCTTACAAACTCCTTTCCATATCGAAACCATCTTAACAATTCTAAGATCTGTTGCAATAAATGTCGCAGTTTTGACTCACTGACCTTTCCCTATTCTCCTAGCTACTATAGCTGCATTCGTTGTGTCGTCGGGTACGAGTTGTGCTGCCCGGTGTCTCAGAGGGGGCGTGTAAGAGGGGCCATTTCCTTTAGATGAGGAGGAAGAATTACTTGTCATGAGCAGCGTGTCCGATCCTCTGCGAAACTTCAAATGTGCCTGCGACTGGAACATAAAAATTAAAATAGAATAATTTAGTAATAAAATAATTCTGAAAATACTCTTATCTATAATACTGTACCAACTTCTTCCTAGAAAAACGTGTGCAATTATTAAACTCCAGAAACTAGTAAATGCAAGAACAAACTGGGGAGCCACACCCACGGATAGCCTCGCCCCCAACTTACGCAAGTAGCCAGATGAGGGTTTGGCTTGGCCTTCAGCCTGTCGCTGACAGCAGACAGACAAGACTTCAACTGAGCCTCGTTCTCCTGTGATACCTTCTCCATGTCCAGATACCAGACAGTCTCCTGGATGAGGATGCTGAGATTGTGCTCAAAGTCTTGAAGGTGGTTCAAGTCTGCTGTCTCCACCATGAGACCTTCATCACCGAAGATTCGATCCAAGGACTGAGTGACTGAGCTCACGTATGGGAGTAAACTCTGGTTCATGTCTGTGTTGACATTAGACTCTGCTTTAATGCTAACGAGAGAAAACAATAACAACAAAATAATAACAGAATTAGCTAATGTGTACCATCTAGTTGGTAAGGTATGTATAGCACTTTGGAATACTGGCATAAAAAATACCATTATGTGAGCCTGTGAATACACGAAAATTACAATTCAAAAGAAAAAAATTATCTTAATTCTTTCCAAAGTTGGATGGACTTAATACAAATATGCTTGGTCCAGTATTTTAATATAATAAAGCCATTAAAAATCAAACAAACAAAAACCAAAGGAGTACATTTCAGGGGAACAGGTGAATTTGCTCCACTATAAACCATTTTCTGACTCTCTTTCACTACTAACTCCATAAGATTACTAGGTATTGAATGTTGAGCACATAGTAACGAGAGGTGTGTCTCCTATAGTGCACTCTTAACAAGAGAGGTGTGTCCCCTATAGTGCACTCTTAACAAGAGAGGCGTGTTCTATAGTGCACTCTTAACAAGAGAGGTGTGTCCTATAGTGCACTCTTAAAAAGAGAGGCGTGTCCTATAGTGCACTCTTAACAAGAGAGGTGTGTCCCCTATAGTGCACTCTTAACATGAGAGGCGTGTCCTATAGTGCACTCTTAACAAGAGAGGTGTGTCCTATAGTGCACTCTTAACAAGAGAGGCGTGTCCTATAGTGCACTCTTAACAAGAGAGGCGTGTCCTATAGTGCACTCTTAACAAGAGAGGTGTGTCCTATAGTGCACTCTTAACAAGAGAGGCATGTCCTATAGTGCACTTTTAACAAGAGAGGTGTGTCCCCTATAGTGCACTCTTAACAAGAGAGGCGTGTCCTATAGTGCACTCTTAACAAGAGAGGTGTGTCCCCTATAGTGCACTCTTAAGGGTGGCCGCACACAGCCTACGCAATTTTTTGTTGATGGTTGCTATGCACGATTACTACTATTGTATACTTACAGGGGCTTCTCCACTACAACACAAGGACAAAGTACCTGCTTTCCTGTTAATTTTAGAGCGAATCTGGAAGAAATATCTGGGCCTGGTTATAAAACTTTGTAGCACTTTTTTGGAGCGGTGCAGTAAGTTGGAGCTCCGCAATTTAATGCAGTACTAGCCAAGCCGATACTCTACTGCAAGAAGAGTTCTTTTCTATTTCAATATTACTTCATGATATATTCGCAATTTTTATAAGATATTGAAAAATTCTCGTTGTGGTGCAGTTCATTTTTTTAAGGTTTACCCGTGTGTAAAAAAAATTGTCGTTCTCATTATTAGATTCCAAGAAAAATTGATACAAACTTTAATTCCACTCGCAATGCTAAAAATAGCCCCTCCCCCATGTCTCGTACTCCTTGTACGCGAGCAATTTTTTTTCAATTGGCTTGTATTAGTTCTAAAAAGAGCCCGCCTATATCAAGAGTAAACAAACATCAATATAACAATAACAATAGAGTGAGAAGAGAGAGCAGTTTCTTGGAGATAGTCCGAGGTGAAGGTATTAGGTCTGCGCAGCTTGGGAAGTCTTCACTCCTCAGAAATCGAGCCTGCTGGATCCTATCCGCTTGAGCTCAGGTGCACAGAGCCTGGAGAATGGCTACATGAGGAGAGACAGCCTGGTTCACCTTGCCACGTGAGTTCAGACGACGTATGGAGAGTTGCTGTGTAAACGGCTACGAGACAACAAGAAGCTAAACTAAAACACCACAACTTCGCAAAGTATACTTCTGCTACTACTGCGCGATTGTATCTGCTCGCGTATTAACGAATGGTAGGGTATTGGCGGGGAATAAATTAATGTCCGGATCTATAGGCAGTGCGGGTTGCTATGTGCGGCCACCCTTAACAAGTGTGTCTCCTATAGTGCACTCTTAACAAGAGAGGCGTGTCTCCTATGGTTCTTACTATCCAATGAGAGGTGGTATGGATGCTGCTAACTCCTTGTAGTGGTCTAAATCCTCAACTGATAACGTCTCATGCAACGGAGTGCTGGGCGTGGCAGTGATATTATTGGATGACTTTTGCTTCCACGTCTCCAATGTCTGCGTGAAGTGCTTGTCTTTAAACAACATCCGAGCTTTGTTTTTGTGGGAGATGACACGTCTCCCCATCGACCTGCATCGCCACAGGCTCCTTGCAGCTGACGGTCAGCCTTGCCACTCGGCACTGGCGGAGACGTGAGTTCTGGATGCCGAGAACTTTAGCAGTAGCGATGGACGTTAGCCCAGAAACAGCGACCCCCTCCATTAGCTTGTCATCATGAGAGGGAGCACAGAAACCCTGGGGTAATTAATAATAACCATAATCATCACCATAATCATCATCATCATAATCGTAATAATACTAATCATCATCACCATAACAATAATAATAATCATCATAATCATAATCATAATCATAATAATAAATAATAATAATAATGATGTGTACCGCTTCTATTGTTACTACCAACACCTCTAGGTGGTGATCTAGAAAATGTGCATAACACTATAACCGTAGCTTATATAGTACACAAAAAGAAGTAAAAGGAAAAAACAACATCACAACAATAACAACAAAAGCCACTTACATCTTTCTCCCTCTCCGTGCCCCAGAAGTTAGTGCCAGCCATATAGCTGGGTATGTTGAGGAAGACAAGACCTTGCAGTCGCTGTGGCAACTCCACCGGCTCCCCATCACACTCCAGCTTCAGTCTACTCTCCAGGTATCGCTGGGAGTTGGAGAGGAACTCCTTCCCTCCCAGCAGACCGTATAGCATCATGTTCTTAGTCCGACTCCTACCAGACAATAGACAAGACAAGTAACCATATGTACTCTAGCTAGGATGTGATATGTGTGGTGTATGTTAGCTAGAGATGCAACCTATTATATCCACATCTCATTGATCACATCAATAATAAAAATTCAATGACTCATGTCACGTTAAGTTTTAGTTAACATAATATTGGTTGTTAGAACTGATAAAATTTTCTATTATTATGTATGTATTTATACATAGGTTATACCACTTTGTTCGGTTGGTATGGGATTTACATAACCGAGGGCTTGCCCTAAGATAGTGTAAATCCCATACCACACTGGGTTCTGCAATAAGTGTAAGTAATTACTTTAAGATTTGAGGAAACTTAAACAACTTTAATCATTAAGAAATCAGGATTCTACAACAACAAAAAACAAAACAAAAAACAAATTGGGTCCTATTTGGGCAGGTGTTAGGAAAAAAACTCACACGTGTCATCTCACTAAATGTACATCTCTGAAACTAAATGATCGTGGGAAGAGCTGGCAACACAAACACATCTCTTACTTGTAACTGCCTGGGTTCTTCTCTCTCGTCTCATTAAACTTGTAAGCAATTTTGGCGTCCAGTCCAATGCCGAAGTAATTGTTCATTACCGACAGTTCTTTCATCTCGGGCAACAGCCTGAACGAAAATTCAACAATTGAATAATAGACATGATATTGGTAAGGGGTCATCAAACTCACGGTGCCATGTCCACCACTGATCCCATGGAAGAGATTGACGGTGTTCCTTTGTGGGCGACAGCATCTCTGTTCGTCCTTATCTCACTCACTCTGGTCTTGGCCTGCATATCTATCTCTCCTGTCAACTGCTTGATCTCCTCCAGGTCTTTAGCACGTGTATCTAGGGCTGCTGTGTGAGAAAGAGAGAGAGAGAGAGAGAGGAGAGATGGAAAAGAAATTGGATAGCACCATAATTAAAAAATAAATAAATATATATATATATATATATATCCTGGTAAGGAGTGACAATATCCAAGCATTTGATGAAACTTTCTCAACAGTAAAATATTTGTAAATCATTATAATGTCTGCTTTTTTTTTGATAAATTCATAAACTGTCAATCAGACACTGAACCAAACGTTCTTTAAGAAAAATCACATTATTATTATTATTATTATTATTGTTATTGGAAAACGCATTACCTACTAATCCTAACCACAAACAGCGTTCCCCATACCCTATGGTAAGACTCACCTTTACCAGTGACATCCATCACGTTACTCAGCGCCTTCTTCAGACTGTGTGCCCGGGCCATAAGCTGCTCGCGCTGCACGAATTCTCTATCTTTGGTGAGAAGTGTTTCCTGCGACTCAAGCTATGGTGTGGGCGGGGCAGTTTCCTTGAAGTTGGTGAGAAGACTGGAGAGCTTCTTCTCGATAACCACGCAGCGCTAGACCAGTGGGTCGTCCTGAAGTTCAGGCGTAGAAACCTTTGCCTCAATGTCCACCCAGGGTTTGATACAGAATTTCTTGCTAGGGGGGGAAGTCAAATAGCGACCTTATAGTTGTATTTTTTTTTGTCCTTGCAATACTAATAAGGTAAGGAAATTAAACTTATTTTATTATATTTATGTATCGATCAATTGATTACCTCTAATATACAGCTTTGTTCATTTTGAAAGCTGAATAGCTCTGCCATTAATTAAGCCAGACTCCTAATAGGTTATCCTTCTAGTTTGAATGGAGTAGGTGTATCATTTTATGGATCACCAGTTCCAGTTTGAAAGTTGCTTTTAGCACTGGTCATTGTGAAGCAGCTGCCTGGTTGGTAAGGGTATATTTATTGCTTTGGCAGACTGTAGAAGTTGCTGAGTAGTAGCTAATGGATATCAGAAAGTATTTTAGGAAAAAGAGACCTTGTGGCTCCAAAGGAAGTGAATCCGAACCAAAAAAAAAGCAAATGTGATAGCTATGAATCGGTGGAACACAAGGAACAGATTCGAGCAGTGCAGCAGAGAGAGAGTGAGGAGGTGAGGGAGGAAGTGAGGAAGAGAGAAGAGGTGAGGAAAGAAGTGCAGCAGAGGGAAGGGGCCGCAGAGGGAAGAAGGGCAGCAGAGGGAAGAAGTGTAGCAGAGGAAAGAAGTACAGCAGAGGGAAGAAGGGCAGCAGAGGGAAGAAGTGCAGATGAGGAAAGAAGTGCAGCAGAGGGAAGAAGTGCAGCAGAGGGAAGAAGTGCAGCAGAGGGAAGAAGTGCAGCAGAGGGAAGGAGTGCAGCAGAGGGAAGGAGTGCAGCAGAGGGAAGGAGTGCAGCAGAGGGAAGGAGTGCAGCAATGGGAAGAAGTGCAGCAGAGGGGAGTGCAGCAGAGGGAAGGAGCAGCAGAGGAAAGAAGTGCAGTAGAGGGAAGAAGTGCAGCAGAGGGACATAATATAAAGATGAACATTGGCGGAGGCAATCCCAAACTAAGCTCCAACCTAAAGCATTCAAAGGCTAGCCTGAAGAAATTGTACAAATTTAGGCTTATCTACAAGAAAAGTTGGGAGGAAAAGTATTTTTTGTATGTTTTAATAAGTATAGGTGAAAATCATATAGGGGGGGGGGGAATCCCAGGGTTCCCCCCCTCTGTATCAAACCCTGCCACCATTACCGAAGACAAAAATTCCTTCACCACACTTCCTATGATCCTATAGAAAAGACAAAAGACTTAACAAAAAAAAAAAACAAAAAAAAAAACCTCCCCAAATATAGCAAAATGTAATACCATCTAACAAACTGAATGCCCCACAAATCACTTAGAACATAGCTACTGTAGTTTTTGTATTACGTAGCGGGGCTCTGAATCGCGTAGTTCCTCAGACGAGGGCACTATATGTAGTGCCCTGACAGAGGGCTACTATATGTAGTGCCCTGCCTCTCAGGGCATTGGAAACAGGTTAGTGGTTGCTATGTTCTAAATTAGTTAGGCACTGCGCACCATCGGGTGCTACTGTGTTTAGGGTTCCTCAGGCCCCATTAGTAGCGCCCTTGCTACGCTTGGGACGCCACAGCCTGAGGCCTTCGGGACCCTAAACACAGTAGTGCCCTTAGTGGCAGTGACTAACTATTATTTAAAATTATCAACTTGAGCCCCCAACTGCTACTACATATTAAATTTACATTCAGTTATGCTATGTCAGTTTAGAAAACTCAAGTATTGAAACTTAACACCCGCAAGACACCCACCACAGGCTAGATACAACATGTAGTGACACTTACTCGACTGACTTGAGAGGGTAGATTTGTGGAGGTTATTCAGCGGTGAAGAAGATCGATCGGTTGCACTCGTCTGATGACGAGGAGCCCTGGCTGAAGACAGACGTGTCTCCAGGTGACAAGATCTTCACTCCTTCTCCGGATCCCTTGCTTGGGTCGCCGGGACCTGGGAAAGGAGAGGACACCTCCATTTGGATTTTTTTGCCCCTTGATGTGGCCTCCCCCTTCACTTCCTACACCATTGATTGCTATTTATTCCAAAACAGTAGAAAATAGACAAGGAAAGGAAGCTGGTTTTTTTAATGTCTGTGAAGGAAAGGTTGCCTCCATATTATGCTGGATTTCAGAAGCAGTATAATATCCTTCTTCCCCATTATGCTCGCGAAGTTACGGAGCGAGTCTTGCAGGCAGGAGAATGTCCACATAAACCTTTGGGAGCATTCGGTAAAGTGTCGCCCTCACTATGCTGATTGATCCAATTATTCGTAGTGAAGCAAAATTAAATTTTCTTAGCGTTCCCAATATGGGGCGGATTAGTCACGGCTATTACGGACACGCCCAATTGCGCAACTTGTATCCTTTGTGCATCCCAATCGTCCGAGTAATGGCTAGTGTAGCAGAAATCTTGCGAGAAAATGAATTACTTGTCTCAAGTTTGTGCATATCTGATGTAGTTGATTTATCAGGAAGAATGGTACAGAAATCCATTTTTTCAGACTGCAATTACATCTTCTTCCAATCACTGGACCATCAAAGAGTGGACCCACAACTACAGGTCAGGTACTTATTAAGGCTAGTTTCTGACAGAATCAGTGAAGATGAGAGAGTGTGGGAGAAATTCATGACTCTTCTTGCCAACCTGGGAGAGAGACGTATGTATGACTGTCTCGTAGAGCTTACCAGTGATGCTGAGATATGGTATGACTGTCTGGATGAGTTTACTAGTGATAGTGACACAAAAGAGTGTCTCACCATGCCAAAAGATCTTTGCTCAGATAATCCTTATTTAAGTAGTGCTGACATGCCATGGCTATTAGAAATATTAGTCCAAGTTAGTTATAAGTGGGAATTCATAGCACGTGCCTTAGGTCTGAGTAAAAAGGAGATAGAAGACTCACGAAAAGGCAACAACAAACTAAGTCTCGACAGTATATTATCTTGCTGGCTAACAAAAGATACCAGAGTTTGTTCTATAACCATGAATACACTTCTATCAGCTTTAAGGAGTAACTATGTAAATGCAGGTCGAGTAGCTCAAGAACTTGAGAAGGGATACAGATATAGAAACCAAAAACCAAAATCAGAATCTTCCCGTTCAGGTTTTAGCCAGAGTTATGATGTAGAAGTAGCAGATGGAAAGTCCACACTCCTCCAGGTTGAGACTAGTTTCAGGGAGTCTGTGTGTTACCAATGGAAGAAAGATGGCCAGCTTTTAACAAACGACTGCACTTATCATGGTGTCAATGAAGATATACTAGTTATTAGTCATGCCAGTCAGGGAATGGAGGGAGAATACACATGTTGTGTGAGCAGTAGAAGAGGGGATGAAAATTTTACCAATAAAATAAAATTAACTATTGTTTATCCTCCACTAAAAAAACGTCTTTTAGACTTGTACTCTGTGACCAGAGAAGTGCCACAAGACTCTTGGCCTCCAGTTGGAACCAAGTCTTTCATAAATTTAACTGTAGTTGAGTCCGATATCAATTGTTCAGACAGAGACTGTATCACTGTTACTGGAGATACAGAAAAATTAGTTGCCAGAAAGGTTAAAGTAGAATATAGTGAAGTTTTTGGACAGTATAAATCACGGGCACTCATGGTAACAGAGGGTCGTCCAGGTAGTGGCAAAACTACACTAGTTCATAAGATAATTAAAGATTGGAGTAAAGGAATTGCTCTTAGAAAAGCTAAATATGTATTCCTTGTAACTCTTCGAATAGTCAATCGCAGAACAACACGAGAAACTTTGTCTAGTATACTCCAATCAATTTATTGGAATGAGGAGGAGCTAAGGGATGTTTGTAAAGAAATAGAGACTGCTAACGGAGAGGGGGTGTGTTTCATAATAGATGGGCTTGACGAGTATCATCCTCAGGATAGAGACAACTCTGTCATTTTTCAGCTGCTAGACAAGACCTTCCTTCCTTTGGCCATGATCATTGTGACATCTCGCCCTATAGCCATTGCATATTTAAAAGAGGAATCTATAACACATAAAATAGAAGTAATTGGGTTTAGCAAAGAACAAATACTAAAATATATACATAGCTTTCCATTTGATGGCTTATGTGGCTCCACAACCACTTACCCTACGAAACTTAAGGAATATTTACATCGTCATCCCAATGTGTTTAACATTTGCTATTTACCAGTCCATGCAGCTATGATCTGCTATCTCTTCAAGTTTCAAAAAGGAAATATCCCTAACACACAGACAAAAATCTATGAAGAATTCATATGCTTCACAATATTACGTCTCCTCAAACGTCACAATCCCAAGGCACAAGTCCATTCATTGAAAGATCTAAAAGGCAGCACAAGTAGTCATTTCAACAAACTCTGTCAACTTGCCTATAACATGACTATTAATAAGAAACAACTAGCTACTCCAGAAGTGATGGCTGACGAACTTTACGAATATAATTCAGATGAATGGGGCTTAGGATTAATCTCTGTTAATATAATGGCTGAGCTATCAGGATTTACGGAAACATACTCTTTTCTTCATTTGACAGTACAAGAATTTTTAACGGCTTACTATATAACTAGTTTTGATCTAGATAAACAAATGAAAGAAGTCTCCAATTTTCTGAGCATGTCTTCACCCGTGGCAATATTTTATTTTGGCTTAGTTCACTTTCATGGTAAAGAAACACTAGAAAAGCTACACTTTAAATCTTATGTATCATCTTTAATGTGCCATTGTGCATTTGAATCCCAGCAACAAATAGTATATGATGTATTAGGAAGACAGTTGAGCTTGTATACAATACATTCTCCAACGCCTTCAGACTTATATGCTGTTAGCCATTTCATGCTTAATTCATCTCATTCAATTAATAGAATTTCAATCTATGGTAGTGATGATGATGATTGTGATTATGCAGACTTCCTACATAGTATCAGCAGCAAAGACTTCAGCAGTAGTAGTTCATTGAAGTTAGATATCAATAGTAAGTTGAATAATTTGGCAACGTTTGCTCTCTCTGACATGCTCAAGTCTTGTACTGGTCTCCAGTCAGCTTCGCTATCATTCCACGAGATAAGTCCTGATAGTGCTGAGGCAATCATGTCCAGGCTCAAACATCTTGAGAATCTGCAAAGCCTGACTCTGAGAATTCATTCAACTGCTGGAGGCGGCATCACAACACTTCTCAGTGGATTGACTCGTTCTACAGGTTCAAAATTAAATACCGTGAATCTCTGTTTCTTTGATATGGATACCAAGAGTATGTTAGAAATAAGCAGTGGTCTACATCTCCTCGCTGATTTTAGCATATTTGCACTAAGACTGAGTGGATGTAGCATTGATGGTGACGCAGCAACAGCTCTGGCTGCTGGACTGCCTTCTGTTGCTAATTCAAGCCATCTCCATATATCCAATAGCATCATCAGTCACAATGGATTCATCACATTACTCCACGGAGCACACTCTCTTACTCGATTGACATTTTTGGGTTTATCTCGTTGCAATATTGGTAGTGATGGAGCCTCAGCTCTGGCCAATCAGCTCCAATGCTTTAAACAATTGTGTTATATTTTATTATCGTGGAATAATATAGGTCCTGATGGCGCAATCAGTCTGGCCAACCAATTGCATCATCTTACTAAATTACGATGGTTTGACCTGTCATGTAATAACATTGACTTGAAATCTGCTGTGGCTATTATCTCTGCATCAAAAGATTGTCCTTGTCTTGTACGTATTGGTCTCAACATTAATCCACCTGGTTCTTCAGATGGCATTCATGTAGAGGGTCTAGTGTCTCTTGATGACACAACTGCTATTACTGAGCTAAAAGCAGCTGCACAACATTCCCCAAAACAAATAGAACTGCACTTTGGATTCTAGTTAAAGTTCCTCTGTCGTGCAGGCAGGTATGTTACAATTTTTATTTTTCTGCATCATCAAGTGTATGTGCTACTTTAAATGAAAGGGGAATCAATTTTTGTTTGGTTAAAAGAGGAGTTAACTTCGTAAAGGGTGGTTGTGCTGGGAAATAGATAAAGAATTGAACATTTTGAATAGATAGCTGGTGTTGGGGGTATGGGAAAAGGTTAGCGTATATGCAATAGGAGAAAGCTCTTACCTCTTCACTCTCACTCAGACTAGAATCTGAGGAGTGACAATAGAAACAGCACATTTTGAGCCAAACTTTACTATTAGGTGTTGTACGGCCCTATACCCTCCTTGAAGGTTACACATCAAACTGTCATAGTATTGAGGTAAAGCACAGATTCGAAGAGCAATAACGTTATCTCTCTATCAGTTACTATAAGACGAAGTAGTAACTATTTAGGCATGATTATAACTTGATGTGGAAGGCAATAGTTGTATAGAATAATGTAAATTAAGTATTTAGGAAACTTGTGATTCTGATGTGTGTGCATGTAATTTGTGTATAGTTTTACAAGTTAGTACAATGAGGTGGAGCTTGTCGATAGCTTCAGGAGATTGTCAATAGCTTCAGGAGCTAGAACATCAGACTCTATGGAGTCCTAGCACTTTCAATACTGGTATAGTACTGATCTCATTAAGTAGAGACAACAGTAGACCCATAGAGTGCAACAGTAATTGTCCTGTCCTCTTGTTATATTAGTTTGCCGTGATTTCCAAGCTGTTGTAATGTCTCCCCACTTGAAGTGACAGATTTGCAACTATTATAAAGAACAATGAGCTACATATTGCTGCACAGTTATCTCGAGTAGTTTGCATGTGAAAGTATCCGCATGTATAATGTTTCACATTTCATTTAAATCTTCACAGCTTATGATTTTTTGTTCTCTCTTTTATATTATGTTATGCAGAAAAGAAAGACTGCCACAGTGTTAGAAGGTTCTGGGACAGCAGTTATCACTAGTGAACTCTACACCACACTCTAGTCACATTGAATCTCGAGTCATTAGCTGGCTACTTGATTATATTGGGTTATTCTTTTTTATGTTCATTTGCTTAGTTTTATATTCACTTTAGCTGTGTCTTCCAAGCCATAAAACTAATTGCACTTTTTAACATAGTATGTCATTCATATACACTGGATTTTTTAATTTCATATTAGTTTCTTTTTCTTTCTTTTTTGAAAATGCAAACTTAAATTTCAGCAGATGGCAGGTTATAGTCTCGTGGGTTAGACCCTTTACCAACAAACCTCATGGTCAGTTGGTAAAGGGTCTGGCTAACAAGACTACGCAGGTAATATTCATTTGAATAGCTACATCACATAGGACCATAATTATGTTCTTGTGACATTTCTTTAATGTATCCACACTGCAGCTATATTCTAGCTAGCTAGCCTTCATTCACAATTTTATCTTTCTCCACTTTGACAAGATTGATATGAACACAATAGTTTTTTATTTTTATTTTTAATTCAGTGCAGCAGTTTATAATAACATAACAATGACAACTTAAAATAAAAATGGATGGTATAATAATATTGATGAAGATATCAGAGACAGTTGGCGTCAGTGGTTTATCCTATGTACTGTGTTGACTGTTACTCTCTGAGCCCTTTCAGAAAATGGAGACGAAAGAGCTTGGAGAGCTCGATACAGCTTGGTTGTGTGGGCCACTTTGGTGATACCCAAATCCTGTAAGGAACAACAACAACAATAACAACAGATATGAAAGATATAGCAACAACAACAACAACTAGAACAAAACAAAACTACAGAATAAGTCACGCATTATATCCTATAATAGGAACAGCTCCTCAATGAGCAGTCTTAGATCCTTCTGACCTTCCTTTACAACTATTGGGAAGTTTTATTCCTCACTGTCCCAGCATGCTTGTGTGTGTGTGTGTGTGTGTGTGTGTGTGTGTGTGTGTGTGCATGCGTGCGTGCGCGTGTAAAGACTAAACCAAGAAATTGTTGTCATGTGATTTCAAGGGGGATAATCCAGAGACAACAAAATTAGTGTTTTCAAAAATAAGTGAATGATTTTATTAAATGGGAATTAAATCTACATTATTATTATTATTATTATTATTCATTATTATTATATTATTATTATTAGATGACAATTCTACTCACCGACAGATCTGTCTTCTTGAGATTCATGAGGTCTCTCCCAGTGAAGCAGCGTTCTCTGAAGATGGCACAATAGTCTCCCATACCCAGTCCTTCCAGCCACTGACACACGTCATCAATGTCCCAATACTCTGTTTCTATAGAAACACACACAACAAAGTGGGCATTACTTAGAAGGTAAAAAGGTGGAAAAGTTTGTTTGTTTGTTTTTCTTTTTGCATGGCTTGGCCCAGGATAGATTGAAATTTTTTGTTTTAAGCTTCATTGCACTCATTCCGATGCTAAAGTAATAATATATACTAAAGATAGGGGCATGGTGAAAGTCAAGTATCACAGTAATTAGAAGTCCTGGGCAACACCATTTGTTCTAGAGTACTTGCCAGGTGCTTGTTATAAGACACACACTTGTTGTTGCAATATTCAATGATTATTTAGCTAAATCAATTACTTCAAAAGTGCTTACAAACTCCTTTCCATATCGATACCATCTTAACAATTCTAAGATCTGTTGCAATAAATGTCGCAGTTTTGACTCACTGACCTTTCCCTATTCTCCTAGCTACTATAGCTGCATTCGTTGTGTCGTCGGGTACGAGTTGTGCTGCCCGGTGTCTCAGAGGGGGCGTGTAAGAGGGGCCATTTCCTTTAGATGAGGAGGAAGAATTACTTGTCATGAGCAGCGTGTCCGATCCTCTGCGAAACTTCAAATGTGCCTGCGACTGGAACATAAATAGAATAATTTGGTAATAAAGCAATTCTGAAAACATTCTTATCTATAATACTGTACCAACTTCTTCCTAGAAAAACGTATGCAATTATTTAAATGCAAGAACAAACTGGGGAGCCACACCCACGGATAGCCTCGCCCCCAACTTACGCAAGTAGCCAGATGAGGGTTTGGCTTGGCCTTCAGCCTGTCACTGACAGCAGACAGACAAGACTTCAACTGAGCCTCGTTCTCCTGTGATACCTTCTCCATGTCCAGATACCAGACAGTCTCCTGGATGAGGATGCTGAGATTGTGCTCAAAGTCTTGAAGGTGGTTCAAGTCTGCTGTCTCCACCATGAGACCTTCATCACCGAAGATTCGATCCAAGGACTGAGTGACTGAGCTCACGTATGGGAGTAAACTCTGGTTCATGTCTGTGTTGATGTTAGACTCTGCTTTAATGCTAACGAGAGAAAACAATAAAAACAAACAATAATAACAGAATTAGCTAATGTGTACCGTCCAGTTGGTAAGGTATGTATAGCACTTTGGAATACTGGCATACAATACCATTATGTGAGCCTGTGAATACACGAAAATTACAATTCAAAAGAAAAGAATTATCTTAAATCTTAAAACCAGAGTTTCCAAAGTTGGATGGACTTAATACAAATATGCTTGGTCCAGTATTTTAATATAATAAAGCCATTAAAAATCAAACAAACAAAAACCAAAAGAGTACATTTCAGGGGAACAGGTGAATTTGCTCTACTATAAACCATTTTCTGACTCTCTTTCACTACTAACTCCATAAGATTACTAGGAACTGAATGTTGAGCACATAGTAACAAGAGAGGTGTGTCCCCTATAGTGCACTCTTAACAAGAGAGGTGTGTCTCCTATAGTGCACTCTTAACAAGAAAGGCGTGTCACCTATAGTGCACTCTTAACAAGAGAGGTGTGTCCTACAGTGCACTCTTAACAAGAGAGGTGTGTCCTACAGTGCACTCTTAACAAGAGAGGCGTGTCCTATAGTGCACTCTTAACAAGATAGGCGTGTCCTATAGTGCACTGTGGCCGCACACAGCCTACGCAATTATTTTTTGATGGTTGCTATGCACGATTACTACTATTGTATACTTACAGGGGCTTCTCCACTACAACACAAGGACAAAGTACCTGCTTTCCTGTGAATTTTAGAGCGAATCTGGAGGAAATATTGGGGCCTGGTTATAAAACTTTGTAGCACTTTTTTGGAGCGGTGCAGTAAGTTGGAGCTCCTCAATTTGGTGCACTACTAGCCGAGCCGATACTCTACTGCAAGACGAGTTCTTTTCCATTTCAATATTACTTTATGATATATTTGCAATTTTTTCTATTTATAAGATATTGAAAAATTCTCGTTTTTTTAAGGTTTACCCGTGTGTAAAAAAAATTGTCGTTCTCATTATTAGATTCCAAGAAAAATTGATACAAACTTTAATTCCACTCGCAATGCTAAAAATAGCCCCTCCCCCATGTCTCGTACTCCTTGTACGCGAGCAATTTTTTTTCAATTGGCTTGTATTAGTTCTAAAAAGAGCCCGCCTATATCGAGAGTAAACAAACATCAATACAACAATAACAAGAGAGTCAGAAGAGAGAGCAGTTTCTTGGAGATAGTCCGAGGTGAAGGTATTAGGTCTGCGCAGCTTGGGAAGTCTTCACTCCTTAGAAATCGAGCCTGCTGGATCCTATCTGCTTGAGCTCAGGTGCGCAGAGCCTGGAGAATGGCTACATGAGGAGAGGCAGCCTGGTGCACCTTGCCACGTGAGTTCAGACGACGTATGGAGAGTTGCTGTGTAAACGGCTATGAGACAACAAGAAGCTAAACTAAAACACCACAACTTCGCAAAGTATACTTCTGCTACTACTGCGCGATTATTTCTGCTCGCGTATTAACAAATGGTAGGGTATTGGCGGGGAATAAATTAATGTCCGGATCTATAGGCAGTGCGGGTTGCTATGTGCGGCCACCCTTAACAAATGTGTCTCCTATAGTGCACTCTTAATGAGAGAGGCGTGTCTCCTATGGTTCTTACTATCCAATGAGAGGTGGTATGGATGCTGCTAACTCCTTGTAGTGGTCCAAATCCTCAACTGATAACGTCTCATGCAACGGAGTGCTGGGCGTGGCAGTGATATTATTGGATGACTTTTGCTTCCACGTCTCCAATGTCTGCGTGAAGTGCTTGTCTTTAAACAACATCCGAGCTTTGTTTTTGTGGGAGATGATGATTGTTCCAGGATGCTGGAGCCACGCCTCCCCATCGACCTGCATCGCCACAGGCTCCTTGCAGCTGACGGTCAGCCTTGCCACTCGGCACTGGCGGAGACGTGAGTTCTGGATGCCGAGAACTTTAGCAGTAGCGATGGACGTCAGCCCAGACACAGCGACCACCTCCATTAGCTTGTCATCATGAGAGGGGGCACAGAAACCCTGGGGTAATTAAAAATAACCATAATCATCATCATAATCGTAATAATACTAATCATCACCATAATCATCATCATCATAATCGTAATAATACTAATCATCATCACCATAATCATAATCATCATCATCATCATAATCATAATAATAAATAATTCAGCGAGCGAGCGAAGCTGACTCTCAGTCGTGTTCAATTGAGATTTCAGATATATATATATGTATGTATACGTACGTCAAAATATTTCGCCCGCGCTTCTAATTACGTAAGTTAGGTAAAGCGTTCACAGTTCCAGTATTTTTCAATTAACTGGTGCGAAGAATCCTTGTTTCAACCAAAAAGTTTATAGCTACTCTCTTCTTGAAACAATTGTGAAGTCTTTGTCAAGCTGCGCTTCTTTGCCACTGCTTTCGAAGTTTATTCAGGTTGTTAACTCTTAATGCCTAATCATTGTTATTATTTAGGAAATCATCTTTACCTATATTCATATATTTACTCGCTCGCCATGCATTTGCGCTATTCGAGCGCACCACTAGTAATAATAATGATGTGTACCGCTTCTATTGTTACTGCCAACACCTCTAGGTGGTGATCTAGATAGATAAAGCATGCGTAACACCATAACCGTAGCTTATATAGTACACAAAAAGAAGTAAAAGGAAAAAAATACAACACAACAATAACAACAAAAGCCACTTACATCTTTCTCCCTCTCCGTGCCCCAGAAGTTAGTGCCAGCCATATAGCTGGGTATGTTGAGGAAGACAAGACCTTGCAGTCGCTGTGGCAACTCCACCGGCTCCCCGTCACACTCCAGCTTCAGTCTACGCTCCAGGTATCGCTGGGAGTTGGAGAGGAACTCCTTCCCTCCCAGCAGACCGTACAGCATCATGTTCTTAGTCCGACTCCTACCAGACAATAGACAAGACAAGTAACCATATGTACTCTAGCTAGGATGTGATATGTGTGGTGTATGTTAGCTAGAGATGCAACCAATTATATCCACATCTCATTGATCACATCAATAATAAAAATTCAATGACTCATGTCACGTTGAGTTAGTTAACATAATATTGGCTGTTAGAACTGAGAACATTTGCTATTATTATGTATGTATTTATATATAGGTTACACTACTCTGTTGGTTGGTATGGGATTTACACAACCGAGGGCTTGCCCTAAGATAGTGTAAATCCCATACCACACTGGGTTCTGCAATAAGTGTAAGTAATTACTTTAAGATTTGAGGAGACTTAAACAACTTTAATCATTAAGAATTCAGGATTCTACAGGTTAAAACAAAAAACAAAAA
>WLWD01000876.1_pt1 | contig 36227 bp, 13 predicted proteins | sample 6712731 | NCBI WGS metagenome assembly WLWD01 (sample SAMN12718690, study PRJNA576275) | sponge metagenome | isolation source: marine sponge | host: Mycale hentscheli | place: New Zealand: South Island, Marlborough, Capsize Point | collected 2014-11-01 | reverse complement strand
TGCGTGCACAGTGCTAGCACTATATGCGTGCACAGTAATAGTACTACATGCATGCACAGTGTTAGTACTATGTGCATGCACAGTGTTAGCACTTTGTGCGTGCACAGTGTTAGCACTATGTGCGTGCACAGTAATAGTACTACGTGCATGCACAGTGCTAGCACTATGTGCGTGCAAAGTGTTAGCACTATGTGCGTGCACAGTGTTAGTACTACGTGCGTGCACAGTGCTAGCACTTTGTGCGTGCACAGTAACAGTACTACGTGCATGCACAGTGCTAGCACTATGTGCGTGCACAGTAATAGTACTACGTGCGTGCACAGTGCTAGCACTATGTGCGTGCACAGTGTTAGCACTACGTGCATGCACAGTGCTAGCACTATGCGTGTGCACAGTGTTAGTACTACGTGCGTGCATGCACAGTGCTAGCACTATGTGCGTGCACAGTAATAGTACTATGTGTGTGTGCACAGTGTTAGCACTATGTGTGTGCAAAGTGTTAGCACTATGTGTGTGCACAGTGTTAGCACTATGTGCGTGCACAGTAATAGTACTACGTGCATGCACAGTGCTAGCACTATGTGTGTGCAAAGTGTTAGCACTATGTGTGTGCACAGTGTTAGCACTATGTGCGTGCACAGTAATAGTACTACGTGCATGCACAGTGCTAGCACTATGTGTGTGCACAGTGTTAGTACTATGTGCGTGCATAGTACTACGTGCATGCACAGTGTTAGCACTTCGTGTGCAGTACTACTTCGTGAATGCAGTGTTAGTATTAGTATGTGTATGTACAATGATAACAGTAGTGCATGCCTAGAGACTTACCATTATTCTCTTCTTCAATCAAGAACACCAGAACCTCAGTACAGATAGCAGCAGCCCAAGCACCATGAAATCTAGGAAATGAAAAAAAAAGAAAAGGTTATGACAATATTAATTCTAATGGAAAAGAAAATTAGTTATCAAGCCAAGCTAATGAAGCACCAAAGGTGTGAACCCTCAGCGCCAATGGCACCAATATCATTGCATACTACAGAACCACTAGCCTCAGCAACTATGATACTTGATACTTTATAATATCTCTGTTCTATATGCAACAGCACAGGCCAACCAACACTTTCCTACTTGTTTCAACTCTAGTGTTATTAGGGCCCAAAGAGTGGGAGCTGGAGGACAACCTGAGGATGCTAGGGAAGGTCTAGTACAAAAGAATAGCCAAGTGAAGGGTGCATGGTAAGGTCATAAGGTAAGGGATAGCATCAGCAGATAAGCAGTGCAATGAGACTGTCAATAATAAAGCATGTATAGACTTGCCAGCAAAGTGTGAGCATCAACCAAGAATGGGTCAAAGCCATAGGCTAAAGAGACAGCCAAAGCAGCCAGGGAACGCACAACTACAAGTTTACCCTAATAATGCCCACCCTGTAACAAGTAATAGGAGAATATCAGTAAGTCTTCAACTTTTTGGTTTGGACATAAATCCAGTGTGGTAGACTCAATGCAGGTGAACCTAAGTCGTGCCCCAAAACAAAAACAAACAAACAAAAAAAAAAACCCTGGAAAGATTAGTACCTAGACAATAAAAGAGGCAGGGCCACCAACATTATCACTATTAGGGATGAGGCCTGGTTATGTTCACACCCGTTATCAACTTACTTCATGACACTTGTTTCGCCAACATCTTGTATTGACTGGCATTGATACATCAGCAGCATGTTGCTACCTGCAAAATAAGCCAATGGGAAATGCCATCACTACTGGACAAGATAATACAGTTGTGGTCCTGCTGTATAAAAATTACATGGATATAATAGATGATTCCATTTAATTTTTATAGTTGTACCGCCATTCCATTTAGCTAGTCTAGCTATTAGGTGAGCGAATTTTTAATTTCACTGATATTATTACGAGTAAGTGACAAGTAGTACCCTTTAGACACTTGCTAACTAATGATAGGATTAGATGGAGGGGGGACAAACATACAAGCCTAATGCAGCTGTCTTGTGAAACCACTGAAGATGACTCATGTCAAGTTTACATAGCAAACAACCAGTTTTCATTTTTGTCAGACTTACATACTAGCAAACTCAAACAGGCACCTTGTACACACTACTTGTCTCAAACTACTTACGAAACTAATGTACAGAATTATTAGACAGTCCTCCTCTCCCACATCACGAGAGTATTACTAGATTGGCATTACTTTTTTTAAGGGGTGCAAAGCTTTTAACTTACTCTTGAAAGCTGAGAGAGATACTTTCATTTAACCGAACCGCCATAATGAAAAGTTAGTCTCATGTACCCAATCCCTTTACCAACCGCTAATCGAGTGTAGAGGTTCTAGGTTGGTAAAGGGTCTCGCCGTCCCCTCGCTTTATTATGTAGCTTTTTTTGCGTTGAGCTACGGGGCTACTAGCTAAATCACCATCCCTTCCAAACGTGCCTGCAAGGAATACCACCACTCCTTAATGATTATCTCCTCTCTTTGCACTCACATCCTATCACAGGACGATGAATATGGACTTGATATTATCGCTCAGCAACTCAAATCCAAGAATAGGGTGAGGACACATATCGTGGAAGAAAACTCAAAGGATGCCGAAGACCTCATGAAATTGCTATCTGCCAGCCAGAAGAGAGCAGTGAACCTAGCAAAGGAAAAAGGATCATAAACCTGGCTGACAGTGCTCCCACTAATGGAACACGGCTCCGCTCTACACAGGGGTGCATTTCACGACGCCCTCGCACTGCGCCATGGCTGGACACCCCTGGGAGACTACCAGCTAAATGTGCATGTGGGGCCGTCTTCTCAGTTGAGCATGCCCCTTTCATGCCCCAAAGGGGGGTTTCCATCCATAAGACACAACGAAATACGGAATTTGACAGCAACACTCTTAACTGAGGTGTGCAAGGATGTATGTATTGAGCCTGGCCTTCAGCCCGTGTTTGAAGAACTGAATGGTGCGACTGCTAACTCACAGCCAGGAGCAAGACTCGACATTGCAGCAAACGGTGTTTGGGGCGGCAATCACGAAAGAACATATTTTGATGTAAGGGTATTCAACCCCTATGCCCCTTCCAACAAACATTCAGACATGCAAATGGTGTATAGGAAGCACGAACAAGCCAAGAAACAGGCATATGAGGAGAGAATTAGAGAAGTGGAACACGCCACATTCACACCAGTTGTACTCTCTACTACGGGTGGCATAGCAAAGGAAGCCAATATATTCTATAAAAAATTTAGCGTCCATGCTCGCCAATAAGTGGGAACACAGTTATAGCAGTACTCTTCAATGGTTACGATGCCGCCTATCCTTTTCTCTTCTACGGTCCTCTATCCAAGCCATTTGAGCCAGATCATCCATTGGACATGCTGTAAGAATACCAGCAGTAGACTGGTGACCTCAGAAGCACATCTAAACTGATTTAATTTCATTTGTTTTTTGACTGTAACTCAGTTTATATTATTTTGTATTGTATTGTATTGTATATATTTAATTAAAAAAAGAAAAAAGAAAAAAAAAAGCTAGATTACTGAACTCAGTTTTGGTAGCAATACCGTGACAGAACAGTGAGTAAAGCCTACACAAACCAAAAGCGGTTGATTTAAATTCTAAGCTTACAGCTTGTTACCCAATGCACGGATGATCCTAGTGTCTTACAACTAATATATAGTTTGTTCCGAGTTCATATTCAAGGGTTGTACGCAACTGTGCTAATCAATTAATTGGGTAAAGGGGTTTACAACTGTTTCATCTTAAACGGCTTCTCAAAGTGGTTCGGTAAAGCGTCACCTTTTCAATTGCTATGGTAAGTTGATTTGTGCAAAGACAAATGCTGTTTTTACTTTCTTGAATTGCGTTGACACTTTTACCATATTATTAAGATGTAAGCTGCATAGCAGAAATGCAATCTCAGGTTTTATTTAATTGTCTCCTTTTTTTTTTTTTTTTTAAAGCCTAGACTATCCCTGGCAGATGAAACCAATGAGACTCATTACTTAAAGGTTAATGTCATCATAATAATATAATTTTAATAACTATTAGAAATAACCACATATACATATTTAGCTGTGTTGTTCTCAAACTTAGCTACCAAGCATGCCTTGAAATTCTTCATTAGAACTTTAAGCTCTCCAGCTTCCTCGTTGTTAGTGCTGTGAATAAAAACATTAAATAAAGCTAGCCACTATGAATATAGCTTGCACAATGATGCATAAAGTGTGCTTTATAGAATCTTGCCCACTAAATTGTGAACCACATAAGACCAGCATAATGATATGCACATTAATTGTAAACATTCAATAATTATTTCCATCAACAAACTGGCCAAAGTTGTAGTCAGCCCACTAGCTAGTTCCTACCACTGTGTCAGTAGTTGAACACCTCTTAAAGTAGCAAGTCTGCATGGGCGTACTGATACACTCCACAGAAGTGTAGTAAAGTCACTATAGCTTATAAGGGTGTCATGCTACACTCCACAGTGTTACCAAACACTTCAGAGTGTAGCACAACACCCCACAATACAGAAGTGTTCCACTACACCCCATTAAAGGTGTAGTGGAACACCCCATTTTTTACAGTGTAGCTGATGCAGTTGGAGCGCATCATTGGGAGATTAGTATACCACTTACAACCCTTTGCCTTCCACTATATGTAGCATGAAATTATATTCTATTGAGACACTTAGCAAGCAGCAGTATTGGCTGCAAAAAATACTGTAAACATACAACTATGGAAAACAAAATTTTGGTTGTGCTTTTTGTGCACCTAATACTGGCTATAATTTTGAAACGTATGATTAGATAACACATTATGACATATCTAATTCTCAAAGTGTTTCAAGTTGGCAGTTGTTTTGACAGCTAATGTGAAAGTGAATATAATTATTATAACAGGAAATTTATTCATTTTCCCTCACTATAATTTTTGTTGTTATCACAGTGTTTGTGTACGAGTGGGGATTTCCACGTGATCTAATTGATCATGTGCTGTTATGAAGTTTCTGTTTGTATGTGGTTGATAAACGTTACTCTTTCTTCAGTTATGCATACACAACCCACCAGTTTACTCAAACTGGAATGTTTATGCAACAATTCATTAAAATTTCGTGAAAATACTTACATTGTGGAGGGGCCACTAATTTAATTATGACTACACCTTCACACCTCCCAAGTACAACTCACATGTCACAGAAATTGCCCAACACCAACTGACATTCCCAGGGGCTGTGCCCACCACACAATGATCTCATGTTTTGTATCATATTTTGATACAAAGTTCCTAGTTCAGTCATCCTCATTCAGTTCAGTAACCACTAGAAGGCTCCACAAGCTGAAATATTACGGTTCTATTCTACTGAAATAAATTCTCTGAAACTTGCTACACCTGGCTAGCTATCAGGGTAGCTAGTTCTATTAAATAGTCTAGCTGCCTGTAATATCAGGTGACTCCTAATCATTAACATTAAAGTATTAAACCACAATACAGTATAATAAACAATTTATATTGAGCTATTTTACATAATTAACTGTTAATCAAAATTTCACACTTTAATTTTGTTTTAATTAAACAATTCTTTTTGGCACCCCTTCTGATACTGTTATATATGCCAAACCGAACCTGCATACCAAGTTTCATGCTTTGGTCCACTCTGTCACAATAATTTTTCTTATCTGCTGGACTAATAGGAATCTATTTCTACTCACTTGAAGCAAGGCACTCAATGTGACATCATACATTAATTTTTCAAATTATTTATGTAGAATGGTGCTTTTTTAAATTAATTGTTTATATACAAAATATCGTCTACAGTATTAAATCTTTTATATGACATTAAAAAGTCAGGTTTGCAAAATGGCTTTATAACAAATGAAAGCTTGATATCTATAATTATAGTGTTCGATTAAAACACACTATACAAAATAATTTTCATACCTAAAGGAACTAGCCAATAATTGTATTGTTAATGTCATTGCAGATTAAGTTGTCATGAAACACAGTACAAATTGTGTTCTCTTGACCATAATCAGAACTTCATCAGTCCTTAACATCTCATGTTAATACTTTAGATATTTTGCACCATGGATTAGAACTGTACTTTAGCTTTAACAGTGTCAGTAGTAATAGCAGAATAATGTCTTGAATGACTCATGTTCAGTTTCCAGCTATAAAGTAAGAGATATGAAATTGTTGCAATAATAAAACAAATTGTTAATATTTGAATAAAAAAACTTTTTTTAAATTATTGTTCAAAATATTCAAAATAATTATTACTACAAAGTTGAGAGTTCTACTTACACATTAATATAACATTAAAATAATATGTCATGCAGAATATAGATAACAATACATAGCTATAAGAGAAAACACAAAAAACAGGAAATTCAATCAGTTCAGTCTACCGTATGCAGAGTTTCCTTGTAGCTCAATTTGAAGACGTATTTTTCTTGTCCGATTTCATCATAAACTACTGGATTAGTTGGATTATCACATTTTACTTTGTGATAACGAACTCCCTTCTTCTTAATCAAGTATTTGAACAATAATAGTATACATTTACATACTACAGCTCCTGTGATATTTCCTATTACAAATGAAGTCACACTAGCTGCAGCTGCATAAAAATACAATTATAATTACTATAAATCACCTATTTTATGATAAACAATCAGCTTGAGTGTGTTGTTACACAACATTGATAAATAAATACAGAAACAATAGCATGAAGGTATAAACTAAATTGGCATCTTTGTATACCAATAAACTTGGTTCAGACCCTCTCCCCTCACCAGATTCTCCTGTTATGTATGTTCTATAAGGTAATGGATTAGGAAGCTAATGTATGCAACAGTCATGCTTCTAAGTCAAAGATCCATTTTAAAGTTTTGATAGTTATTCAGCTAACAATGACAATCTATTATATAAATAATTATATACAATGAAATATACATTAATGATTCCATCATTCTAGGCTGAAATAATTATAATACAATAGCACATTTTTCTCGTTCTAACAGCCAATATTGTTACGTTTTAATTAACAATATTTCCTGTTAGAACGAGAAAAATTTGCTATTATAATAAATATATTACTTTGCATGGCTCGGTGTCTATATGTGTAGGTATTTCATCTGATGTGTAAGTAATTTCACGTATTTATAAGGCAAGTAAAAACACTTGCGAGTCAATGTCATTTGCATTGGTATGATGAGTATAATATTGTTTATTAGCTACTTAAAGGATTATTTTCTAATGCAGTAAATGTCAAGAGAATACTTTGTCATACTTCATTGTCCAGAACTACACATGGACATGTTGAAGTGTTCATTATGCTGTGTTCACTTTCAGAAAATATGAACCCTCGCATTATGCAGAAATACTCAAGGAAAATATTCATTGTATATATTAGAGTATAAATGATATTATGCCAAACATTTTTAAAAAAAATTGGATGAGGACTAATGTTAGCTACTCACCTAATTGAGATGATAATATACTCGTTTCAGGCTCCTTAATATTCTGTGTAGAAAATTCTCTCATTGCTGTATGAGTTGACATACTATTTCCAGTAGTACTCGATATGTATGTGTTCTTGATATCAGTGTTATATGTAAGTATATCTTAACACAAGACCAACAGTAACATTTGTGATAACATGATAACGTAATAAGTCATGACAAATTCAATATTTAATTAAGCACCAGTGACAAATTAAATATTTTTGATATTATACAATAGTGTAGCATAATACTTCTATTTTAATCACTGACATTAGTGCTAGGATAATGAAGCACCAGGAGGTGCGAACCCTCAGCGTATGTTCACCAAATAACCTCAGTCAATTAAAACCCCTCTCCGTTGCAGAGATCAGCAGTAGAAGCGAACGTCTGTTCAAAATCATTTCAAGCCTTTAGCATTTACACACAGACAGTTGCTATTTACGACGATACAAAGAAAGAAGCAAACAACGGAGCAAAGGGAACTCCTCTAGGTTAAAACAGATCAGCTCTGCAGTTGCAACAGCAGTACAAGCCCGCAGGCTACTCTCTGCAATTTTCAGCTCACGTGATTATAACGTGCGGTAAAGTGGCGTTACTGGTAGCACACTAGCACAACAATCGTACGAACGGCTAAAATCGACTAGCTTTATTTTGGAAACTAAGTCGAATAAAAAAATTCTAGCACATTAAAGGGACTTACTTTGCAAATTTTTCTACCTCTACATCGTTTCAGAGCCTGGAAGGCCGTAGTCTTCGAGATCCGTTGTTGAATGAATGAATGAACTAGAACACTGAAGTGCAAACCCTCAGCGCTAGTTAGCTAGTATGGTAAAGAAAATAATAACAAAGGAAAAGTGTAGAAACAAAACAAGAAAGAGAAGTGGCATGAAAAGAGGCAGGAAAGAGAAAAAGACAATGAAGAGGGACAAAAGAAAGAAGAATGAATAAAAAAAGGTAGGAAGAAAAGAAAAAGGAAGAAGAAAGAAGGAAAAACAGTACACGAAAGAAAGAGGAAAAGAAAGGAAAAGTTAGGAAAGAAATAAAAACAGTAGGAAGAAAGAGGAAAATAAAGAAAAATAAGGCAAGAAGACAAAAGGAAAAAAAAAAAAAAGGATGAAAAAAAAATTAAAAAAAAAAGAAGCGTCGACGAGGGTTCCAACCAGAGACTTTCAGGTTAGGTATTTGCTCACTCAACAATTACGCAACGCAACACCTCATGCTGAATGCATGTAATTGTTAGCTATTTAAATGTGATTTGCAACCTGCAAGCGGGCTCACGTGACAAGCAAGTTTTTTAAGGGGCGGTTCCCATTACCGTAACGTACGATTGTAGGACTGAAATTCTACTCGCTTTTTCTTGAAAACTAAGTCAAAACTAACAATTTTGGCACATTAAAGGGACTTACTCTGTGAAGTGCTACAGTTTGATGTCGCTTTCAAAGCCTGGGTAGCTGTACTCTTCGAGATCTCCTGTTGACTGACGGAATGACTGACAGGATGACTACTGTAACCCTCTGGGCGCATGAGCACTGAGGGTTAATGACACACAGACAGGATGACTATTGTAATCATCTCGCGCATGCGCACTGAGGGTTAAAAATAAAAGTTACTACACATCCCAAACAGTAAGAAATGTACCTATCCTGCATGTATCCTACATAGAGTATAAAAGTGAAGCTAATTGACATATGGCTCTATCCTATATAGGATATGTGTAGGATAGGTATATATTGTAAGTAGTTTTGGTCTAGTGTATTGGATTATTGTTGGCCACACACGTGTGCAGGTCAAATTAATACAAACATTAACCATGTTGTTGCATATAGCAATAGTTCACAGTAGAAACTCACACACAAACAGAGAAAAATAACAAAACTAAAAACTCAACAATAGTCACTCCCAGAGATAATGAAAAAAACTTTTCGCAAAGCAACAACAATAACTATAGCTTGGGGGAGGGGGGTGAAGGTGAGCACACAGAATGCTCTTTATTCCACCTTGTAATTGAATTTAATAATAGCAGTTATGATTAGCCCATGGATTCAATTCTGTTTGAAATAATAAAATAAGCTGCTTATCACAACATCAGTGCTATTACTGTTTGTATTAATCAGTTATTTTTGACTTCTTGGATAAAGAAGGAATGATTCTTATATAAAAGTAGTGTACTTTAAATATATTATAAAGTGCTTCTTACTTTCTAAAGTTGAAATTGGAGTACTTGATGTAGTTTGTACTGATTCATTGAGGACTGCTTTAGAACAGGCACGACTATTAGAATTATAGAGTGTAACTTCAGCTAGGTAGACTCGTTGAAGTGCATCAGAGAAAGTTAAAGATAATATTGGTTCTGTAGTTGTAAATCCATCAGATATACATGCTCTGACAAGATACTCACAAGATTGAGGAATATCGTTAATAGTACCAATAGGTGAGTCATCGCTACTACGAATGCTAATACTGTTAGCTCCTATTCCTCTCATAGAACAGCTAAACATAACAACTTCCACAGTACCTGCACCCGGATAATTTGCTACTCCATTGAAGTTGAATGTAATACTAGAAGATGTAGATGTGTCAAGTGTTAGTAGTTGAGTTGCCCACATGTCTCCATCTAGTTCAGATAATGTGGGAATATTACCATCAAATAAAACACTACTACGTGGAGTATTACATGCTCTACCAGAATCTGACACATCCGAACAATGTCCAGTGGCAGATGATCCTCTCTCTGATATAGCAGCAGGATACACTGAATAGGAACCTGGATAAACTATTAAACAATGAAATTTATATTATTGATTTTCTTAGTAAGTTGGGCTAACATGTATTAGCTGCATTTGGTCACTGTACGCTACAGTGAGACTTTAATGTGTGACTATTATACTTTTAACTTTTAGTAAGATAGAGTTTGGATAAATTAACACAAACTACTTCAGCATGTAGAAGGATAAATTAATACAATATATTTCTTGTAGTACATAAGAAAATATAAAATTGATGCAATGCAGGGTAAGAAATCAAATGGTTGTATATTGCTCAGTCAAACTTTGCCTAGCAAATAATGATGGTTAGATATCATGGAATAGAAGAAATTGTTTTTATTTATAAATATTTTACCTTAGCATGTAATTATATATGCATACAATACATACTTTCTATAAGCACATTAAAAAAAACTTACTCTGAGACAAGGTAGGAATTATTTGGACAGCACACACCGCAATAATAATCTATCACAAACAAAGAGGACATTTTTATTCATGATTTTATGATAAACACTTTGTATACTAACGTTCATCAAACCATAAAATTACACAAGCGCTCAAATAGGCAAATATCTATTATACCTTTACAAAAATACGTAGAATATACATGAATATTTATTGAAAGGGTAAAGTTTTCTATTGATTTTGTATCGTTACTTCAATTACATTAAGAAATAAAAAATTATCATGTAAGAAAATTAAGCATTATGTTGGTGGCAGTTTGCTTAGATGGAAAGAAAGTTATCACAGTGTCTATAGTAGCTAAAAACTTTGGCTGATTTGCTGAACTTAAAAAATACATCTTATTATATGAAAAATAACAACACAAGTTAGTACGCAATTAATACCACTATGTCTATGTAGCCAGCATAGTGAACTATGAATATAAGCATGATTGGGAAACTTAGAAACAGAATTAAGAATGATTACCTAAATATTAGTCCTTTCACTACACATTTGGAAGCGAGGGTTTATTATTTCTTTAATTTTGTGATAAAAATGGTAACAGGAACTATTTCAGGCAAATTTAGAGTCACGTACAACTTCTTTATATTCATGCAAACCTTCACAGTTAGCATTGTCTTCTAAAACTGTAGTGTATGCCTTGTTTTCTTAGTGGAGCAATATTCTGTCTATTACTGAATAGTAACTGCCATGCTAAATATCTTGTGCATCTTTTAGAATACTGAAATCACAATGTGGACAGTAGAAGATTCTCTTAATCCTGCTTTACTACTTCACCAATAAGCTGATGAGTTGCTAGTTTTAAGTTGACACCATTTTGATCCTGATTGCTGACTAAAGGTTTCTGAAAAACATCATCCTAGAAATTAAACTGTATAATTGATTGTTTAAAGTAGCTAGTGTTATAGCAGTGGAGTTGAGAAAAGCAAATGAAAAAAAACTACATTTTCCCCAAAGTATACTTCAAACCGCTGTAGACTATTTTTGGTGTGAAAGGGTAAAGGTCAAAAGTATACATTTGGTATTCTCTTTAATATGTAGACTAAATAATATCCTAAATTATTGAACTATATTGAGTATGCAGTAAAGGTAATACCCTATCTTAGAATTTATGCATTCACTGTTCATAAGTATTAAAAACATTTTAGCATTTATATGTGATAATACTTTTTTTTTTCTAATTTTATGCTAACATATAATTCTATCTTGAAAATTTAATTCAGTGATCTAATACAAAATCTAGAAAATGTTTATCTATGTGTATAAATACCTTATTTATACACTCACTTAGTGTTTCTCATTCTGTCATTTTAATTCAGATAATTCTCTAACTCTTCTATGCCTCAAATAATAGTTAGTGAACAACAAGGACAGTCATCTAGCTAGTATAACTATTACCTTCCACGACTAGATCTATGAATTCTATCTAGCAACATTTCCCACATGTGACAATGTAGTCTTTTAAGGTATTCAACTTACTAGATTCATTATAATATAAGCACCAAGAGATGAAGTTGAGTAATTCTCAATCAAAACAACTTGAACTACATTGTTGTTTGAGTCGTGACCATGCCCAATGTGAATAACCTCTATACTGGCGAATGAGGTGTGGTTCAGGGATTCGTACGCATTAAATATTTTAATTGTCATTAACCCTTAGCTCGCATGCGCTAGAGGGTTATAGTGTTATAGTAGTCGTTATGTGTCTGTAGTCTGTGTCAGGCTCTGATTTTGGACATTTACTAACGATTATCTGCTTATTCGTATAAACTTACTCAAAAAGACTTTCATTGTACTAACGTAGGGCTGATTTGGAGATAAAGCAAGCTGTCAGTCAGCTCCGTACAGGTACGAGCAATTATGGGTAACACCTATTGTTACATCATAATCACGTGAGCAATGAAACCAATACAAGTTTTTAAATTGTCATTCTGAGTAAGTTCATATCTAAATCCGTCAGTAATCTCCAAAATCAGAGGGTAATCAATAGACAGACAGACAGACAGACAGACAAAGAGACAGACAGACTTACAGACAGACAAAGAGAGAGACAGACAGATAGAGAGACAGACAGACAGTCAGACAGACAGATGGAAAGACAGACAGACAGACAGACAGATAGACAGGACAAATGGGAGGACTACAGCAAATCTACCCACAATGCGCACCGAGGGTTAATATAATCACTCATTGTGATGAGAGTTTAAAAAAGCGATTGACTATCAGCTGACTATATAATGTGAGATATGGCATGTCAACATATTTCTGTCAATAACTAATATACATAATCAAGAAAATCAAGGATAAATCATGTCAATGCATTAAATGCTGGAAACCAAAAAATAGTAGCCCAAAATTTCTATTTTGAATAGTGCAATGTTTATCATTATAATTTTCCTTGTCTCTCCATGCAAGCTTTCAGCTAAAATGCAATGTTATTATGCCCACTGCAGTTGAACTTTTTATATAAAAACTATGTTATGCAACATTAGCAATTATGCCCAGTTGTGCTGGCATAATCTGTATGCCATCAAGGTTTAGAAATTGCAGTTTAGTTAGTCAAATTTTAATCCAAAATAGTTGTGGCTCAAAATGGATAACTTAAGAAAACAAAAAACAACAAAATTTTAGCTACATAATGTCTAACATTGGTAATTCGATCATTTATAGCGATAGTATCTAAACTACCCTTTATGTAGCAGTAATCTACAAGAATGGAAGTGAGGATCATTTCAATATTGTATGCCTACTCTGGTTTATCTTGTCATAGATTTATATGTGAGGCTGTAGTTGTGGTGCAATGAATCAAAACTACTAATTTAAAACTGTATGCTTTACTTGCTGTTTGGTTACACAACTCTGGCATAATTAAATAAAACTTAAATCATTATACAGTTTGTTTATTTCAGTCGATTTGCTATCACAATTTTAGCATGAGATGACTATAAAATAGCAACTTCATGTCCACAGTTTAATCAGTTTACAGTGCTAAAATAGTTAATTGTCATAAAATGTTAATTTATTTCTTCATTTGATCATAAGCTGAATTTTCTTGAAGATTAATCACCATACCACAAATAGAGTATACTCAACTAAAACCTAGTCAGTATTACAAGAATATGACTGTTACACAAGACTTGGTATATATGAACAATACATACACTGGAGTATACTAGTAGTACTTTACAAGAACACAACAGTTATAATATCTTAAGCACTTATCATATTTGATTATTATATAACTGATTTCTGTTTTCTGTTCCATCATGTTATGTTTATGCTTTCTCTCATTCCACACTCACTAACTGTATACAAAACTCTACAAAATATGCTTAAGAATATACTAGAATAAACTAGCAGTATTACAAGAATCTATACTACTTTGAGTTTACTTAAAGAATACACCTGAGCATATTAGTGGTATTACTGATGAAACATACACACTGGGAGGAATATACAACTATAAACTAACTAGTGATGTGCTTGAGCACAAATGGCGAGCGAGCATAAAGACTATACTATTTTTATATGAATGATTTTGACTTCTAACACTGAAGCTACTGAAAATAAGGACCAGTTTTTAAATTTCGCATACACGGTAAAGGGATTTCAGGGCCATATTAACAACTCTCTGCAACTGCTTGAATTGAAGGGAAAAAACAGCAACAAAACAATACACGTTATTTAAACGTTTTCTTTGTGATATTCTTTAGCTAAGTAGTGGTTGTAACACACAATGTTTTGACACAACTGGACATACACCTACACAGACTTACCTTAGCGGTAGTCTAGTAGTGGACAATGTATTTTCAAGTTCAGTATTCACAACACCATTGAGTGATGAGCATGACCAAGAATTTTTTCAACAAAATTAAAAGTTAGGAGAGATTTTAAGATCTCTATGTAAATTGATGGCTAGCCAAACTAATAAGCTATTTAAGATATTTAAGAAAAGTACATTTAACTGAGTGATATAATACAAGATGTAGAAAATGTCTAGCTATGGTGTATAACTAACCTTATTTATACACTCACTTAATGTTTCTCATTCTGTCATTATAAATCTGATAATTTTCTAACTCTTCCCCATCTGACAATGCAGTCTTAAGGTGTTCAACTTACTAGATTCATTATAATAAATAAGCACCAAGAGATGACGTTGAGTAATACTCAATCAGAACCACTTGAACTACAATTGCTTACGCCGCTATACTGGCGAATGAGGTGTGGTTCAGGGATTCCTACGCATTAACCCTTTCGTTCCTGAATTGTTTGGACGCACGCGGAAAAATCTAATTTTCTACCGCGGAATAGAGCATTGCCGTTTTAATTTTTTAACTCGATGCTGGCTGGGAAAACCCCATAGCAACCATATATCACTAAATAGACCAAGAGTTTGGGATTCCCCTCATTTTTTGATTGAGAAAATTGAATAATATTTAAGCCATCTACTAATACTTCAAAAAAAAAAAAAAAATTTTCCCCCAAAAAATCCACTTTTCCCAGCAATAAAAAAATAAAATAAAATAGAAATAATATTGTTTGATGCATTTTATACCAATATTATATTAGTTCAACAATAAAATATGTTGTTTGTTGTGTGTGGTGCTGATTGTGATCATGTAGGAGTCATCAATGAGTGCCCACAAGGAACGTATGCCATCGGACGTCGAGCTCCACTACAAAACAATTTCATATACACAAAAACACAAACAACAAAGATATTTGTAATACAAACAACAAATTATTCATGATCCTATATAATTGCAACTTTATGATGTATTGTATGCGGTTTCATACAGGATTTTTGTTTGGGGTGGGGCTCCGAGTGTACTTCGCCACACCCATTTTTTGGAACCTACACTACTTTGATGCACATCTTTGCATACGAGTCTATACTTCACACTGATGATCAGTGTTCGGTCCTATGCACTAAATGGCTCAGTTATGATAGGAACATAATGGGATACAATATCAGACTAAAAATAAATGCTTCCTAAATGTTCATTTCTATTCAACTCCCAAAATTCTAGGGGGGAACCCAGCGCTAGCCTCCCACTGTATGAACCCTGGTATGTATACTCCACACTGTACATGAGAGAAACAATCGTTGTATTGAGAAAGTGTAATTTGAAAATGAAAAGCAGTACAAGCACACACGTGGAATTCAACTTACCCGGCATGGATGGTGTCACAGACTGAACGATCCCTCCCATAGGATCCGGAACCTCCATACAATACCAAAAAAACACAGGACAACAATGACATTTGTAACATAACAGCTGGCCTCGCTGAATTGAGCCCCCCCCCCCCGTCATTACTTTTCACTGACATTCTTGTACCATAACCCCCCCTCCCCCGTCATTACTTTTCACTGACATTCTTGTACCATAACCCCCCCTCCCCCGTCATTACTTTTCACTGACATTCTTGTACCATAACCCCCCCTCCCCCGTCATTACTTTTCACTGACATTCTTGTACCATAACCCCCCCTCCCCCGTCATTACTTTTCACTGACATTCTTGTACCATAACCCCCACCCCCCCAGCCCTAGCTGGACACCCAAATATCAGTAAGTTGAAATGAAATTCAACTTACCCGGCATGGATGATGTCACAGACCGAAAAAGACCACCGAGTTCGTTCTCTCTCAGGTTGGATCCGGAAGTGCCACATACTGTTTGTTCATGGTTGCTCTCTCTCTCTTTCCACAAATGCACGCACACACATACACACACACACACACACACACACAAGAAAAAAGAAGCTACAGGTGAATACAGATCATAAAAATAAATGTATAATTTATTATACATAAATTGACTGGTGTACACACACACACACACATGAAATTCAACTTACATGGGCATAGTAGTCACGATCCAAAAAGATCCAGAATTCCCTCCCAGGTTGCATACGGAAGTGCCACATACTGTTTGTCCACGGTTGCTCTCTCTCATTCCACAAATGCACATACACACACACACACACTAGAAAAAAGAAGGTACAGGTGAATACAGATCATAAAAATAAATGTATAATATAAATTGACTGGTGTACACACACACACATACATGAAATGCAACTTACCCGATTGGAAAAGACCCCCCCCTCCCCCTCTGGAAGCGCCAGAATAGCATTTCAACTCCACGCACACACATATTCATCGAGTGTGAAGCTCCACTAAAACACCACAAAAACACAGACAACGACAACGACAATAACAATACATATTACAACTTTTGGGATGTTCAGGGGGGGGGGGGAGCAGCCACAAATATCAAAGTCTGTGGTCCTTCACACAAAAGATTATGGAATATCAATGGGTGTGCCACTTTCCCCCTACCTCATCCACCCGACTCTTGTTCTTCGATTCCCGCCTTCTCCGACCGCGAGGACGTCCAGAACTCGGAGCTGGAGGAGCCACTTCCTCTTCTTCATCACTGGAACCTGCTGCCTATTCGTGTTTCATCATTGGAAGACTCAGGTCCGGTATCCTCTCCTTCATGACTGGAAGACTCTGCTCCTGTCGCCTCATCTGCGTAATCGGGGTCGGTGACTGCATTCACATCTGGTCCTAGTAGTATATGTGGTAAAAAATTTTTTTAATTTTTTTGAAAATTTGAATTTGTTCAAAAAACCACAAGCCACTTTCAAATCTCAAAACTCAATGAAATATATATATATATTATAGCTAAACAGCTTACTCTATCTCAATATAGCTAGCTATAAATAAGTCCTTTCCACAACAAAAGCTTGCAATTTTTCAAGAGAAAGACAAGAGAAAGACAAGCTTACCTCGATCATCTTTTTGACTCACATTTTCAGTATCAGAGTTGACGGGGTCTGGTCCACCAACCCTGATACAGGGCCTCCTATAGCCCTAGATGTCGTCTCCCTTCTCTCCGCTTGATCCTGAGTCGCTAGAGTCAGCATCAAGCAAGTCTAAAACTTGCACCGCATTGTAACTTCTAGACGCCATCTTCCAAAAAATGACTTCGAAAAAAATTTTTTTTTTGCATAGTTACCGGGGTCACACGACACGCTTACTTTTTTCCTATGATGTAATAAGCATTACCTAAGACTGTACGTAATAGGGAGGTCCCCAGTTGAACTGGCGATTTTATAAAAAATGGAGAAGACAGTAAGTCAAACCGCAAAGTCTTGGTCGGCAAAGAAGCGGTTGTTTCAATGTGTGATGGAATGCTACTGAGCTCAAGCAATTTTTTACTGCTTCTACAAAGCTCTGGAGATGACTGGATCCATAAATGAAGCTGCTGTGAATAAGGTAACTTTTTTAAAAATACTACGGAGAACCGATGTTTTTTTTTTGGCCGAGGAAGAAATAAACGCAACTGCTGTGAGGTACTGTCGAAGCAGTCCTGGCTGAAAGCTATTTTAGATGCTTTTCCAATGCATTGGGCACCTGTGTATGCAATCTGAAGGTTCTAGCTATAAAGTAACTATTTTAAAAAATTCGGAGAAGTCAATCGGTCTTCACCCGCTTCGAAGCGGGATCCGGAACGAAAGGGTTAAATTAACTAGTGATGTGCTTGAGCACAAATGGCGAGCGAGCCTAAAGACTATACTATTTTTATATGAATGATTTTGATTCTAATACTGAAGCTACTGAAAATAAGGTCCAGTTTTAAAATTTCGCATACACGGTAAAGGGATTTCAGTGCCATTGAATTGAAGGAAAATAACAACAATAAAACAATACACGTTATTTAAACATTTTCTTTGTGATATTCTTTAGCTAAGTAGTGGTTGTAACGCACAATGCTGCTTTCACACAACTGGACATGCACCTACACAGACTTACCTTCGCGGTAGTCTAGTGGACAATGTATTTTCAAGTAAATACTGTTGCGCACGGCTTATAACCATGACAAAGAGCGCATTGACTTACCACCGCCACTAACTCGAATAGAAATGGAAGTCCCTTAAGTTTTCAGGTTTTAACTGCACCCGCAAAAGAATTCAAAACGGTAAACAATTAAATTTCTAGGGTGATACGGGTATTGATAGATAAACAGAGGATTCTGTTTAGTGAAGTTAGGGACGGGGTCGACCACCCAACTAACACAAAAACGCGAGGGTCAAAGTACAAAAATGCCTTACGTACGTCCAAACATATATATAAACAAACAAACATCCCCGATTTTCAATTGTGTTACACCTGTAAATGTCTCGCTCGCTAATAATATTTGATGTTAGAACGAGAAAAACTTGCCATTATAATCAATATATTACTTATTGCATGGCTCGGTGTCCATATGTGTGGGTATTACATCTGATGTATAAGTATTTTCACGAGTTTATAAGGCTAGAAAAAATACTTGCGAGTCAATATCATTTCCATTTGTGTGATGAGTATAATATTGTTTATTACTTAAAGGATTATTTTCTCATGCAGTAAACGTCAAGAGAATACTTTGTCATACTTTATTGTCCAGAACTACACATGGACATGTTGAAGTGTTCATTATGCAGTGTTCACTTTCGGAAATAGTGAACCCTCGCATTATGCAGAATTAAACAAGGAAAACATTCATTGTATATATTAGAGTATAAATGATATTATGCTAAACGTTAAAAAAAAATTGGATGAGCACAAAAGTTAGCTACTCACCTAATTGAGATGATAATATTCTCATTTCAGGTTCTTCAATATTCTGTGTAGAAATATCTCTCATTGCTGTATGAGTTGTCATACTTGATTTGACAGTGTTCTTGACATCAGTGTTATATGTAAGTATATCTTAACACAAGACCAACAGTAACATTTGTGATAACATAATAACATAATAAGTCATGACAACTTCAATATTTAATTAAGCACCAGTGACAAATAAAATATTTTTGATATTATACAATAGTGTAGCATAATACTTCTATATTAATCACTGAAATCAGTGCTAGGATAAAAATAAAATTTACTACACATCCCAAACTGTAACAAATGTACCTATCCTGCATGTATCCTACATAGAGTAAAAAAGTGAAGCTAATTGACATATGGCTCTATCCTATATAGGATATGTGTAGGATAGGTACATATTGTAAGTCGTTTTTGTCTAGTGTATTGGATTATTGTTGGCCACACAAGTGTGCAGGGCAAATGAATACAAACATTAACCATGTTGTTGCATATAGCAATAGTTCACAGTACAAACTCACACACAAACAGAGAAAAATAACAAAACTAAAAACTCAATAAAAGATACTCACATAGATAATGTAAAACTATTCGCAAAGCAACGACAATAACTATGGCTTGGGGGAGGGTGGTGGTGTAGGTGAACACACAGTATGCTCTTTATTCCACCCTGTAATTGAATTTAATAATAGCTATTACGATTGGCCTATGGATTCAATTCTATTTACAATAATAAAATAAGCGGCTTATCACAACAACATCAGTGCTATTACTGTTTGTATTAATCAGTTATCTTCGACTTCTTGGATAAAGAGGTAAAAATTGATGATTCTTATAAAAGTAGAGCACTTTTATGATGCTAGTTTGAATATTTACAAACATAAAACACAACAAAGTAGTGACTGACATAATTTAAAGGAAAAACTGAAAGTAAAATTAAGAAACTAAGTAATTGACTATATTATAATCGAGAACTTTCCATCATAATATTTTCCATCCATTTGTCCCTGACTTTATAAACAGTTTTCATTTGTTCAGTTTAAGTTAAGAATAAATTATGCGATACATGGTGCCCCCCCATACCTCCCCCCCACCACTAACACACACTGAATTTGAGGCATTTCTACACTCGTGAGGTTATTTATATCACTTATTTCTTCATGGAGTGGTAAGTTATGTTGATCGTTAAATATAATATATAAAGTGCTTCTTACGTTGTAAAGTCGAAATTGGAGTACTTGATGTAGTAGGTACTGATTCATTGAGGATAGCATTAGAACAGGGACGACTATTAGTATAGAATGTAACTTCAGCTAGGTAGACTCGTTGAAGTACATCAGAGAAAGTTAAAGATAATATTGGTTCTGTAGTTGTAAATCCATCAGATATACATGCTCTGACCAGATACTCACAAGATTGAGGAATATCATTAATAGTACCAATAGGTGAGTCATCGCTACTACGGATGCTAATACTGTCACCTCCTATTCCTCTCATAGAACAGCTAAACATAACCACTTCAATAGTTTCTACACCACCGTAATTTGCTATTCCATTAAAATTATATGTAATACTAGAAGATGTAGATGTGTTGAGTGTTAGTAGTTGAGTTGCCCACATGTCTCCATCTAGTCCAGTTAGTGTGGGAATACCATCAAATAAAACACTACTACGTGGAGTACTACATACTCTACCAGAATCTGACACATCAGAACAATGACCAGTTGCAGATGACCCTCTCTCTGATATAGCAGCAGGATTCACTGAATAGGAACCTGGATAAACTATTAAACAATGAAATGTATATTATTGATTTTCTTAGTAAGTTGGGCTAACATGTACTAGCTGCATTTGGTCACTTTACGCTTCAGTGAGACTTTAATGTGTGACTATTATACTTTTAATTTTTAGTAAGATAGTGTTTGAATAAATTAACACAAATCACTTTAGCATATAGAAGGAAAAATTAATATAATATTTATAATATTTCTTGTAGTACATAAGAAAATATGTGACAGGATCTGCAAAAACCAGGAATTTTGGCAAAAGTGTCAAAGCTAGAGAACAGTAAAAACATTGTCAAATTTCCTGAATTTTTGAATTTTTCACTTATTAGTTATTGTTCTATCATTTTGCCAAATTTCAAAGCTTAAAAAGTTTGTATCACATCAAGCATGCCATTGAAATAATTTTTTTTAACCTTTTAATTCTTCTCAGCATATACGGAAATTAGCAATACATAAAGCGTGGGAGGTGTGGGAATCCGGTGTCAACAATAGCAAAGTTTTCAGGGTTTTTCGGTTACGCAAAAGGTTAGTTACTACAAATAACAGAACCCTTGGTAAATTACTTACTATTATTCAAGTGATTCTTACCGTACTTTAGAAAAGCATAATTCTTCTTAGTTAGTGACACACCAGAACCCACGCCATTTTTTTGACTCAAATTTTGAATGTCCATATTAAAAATCCTTTGTACACTTGTTATATGGTTCAAGTTGACTAATTTTCAATAAGTATCAGGATTTTCATTTTTTAAGCAAATTCCTGGATTTTGCACAGCCTGTCACATTATTATAAATCTTGATGCAACAGGGTAAGAAATCAAATGGTTGTATATTGCTCAGTTAAACTTTGCTTAGCAAATAATGATTGTTAGAAATCAAGGAATAGTAGAAATTGTCTTTATTATAATATATTTTACTTTAGCATGTAGTTATATGTGACCGGTTTTGGGAAAATCGGCCTAAACGCGGCAAACAATTTTTTTCAGTATCCCCGGGTAAAGCCTTATGGGTCGATTTTTTTCGAAAATTTTTTTATGGCAGAAATGGATAGACACCAGTTAGCTCTAGCTTATGACGCAGTTGTAATCTCTGGCGTGCTCTAGAACTCACACTAGGAGGCTAGAAACACTAGCCGGTTGGACTCGTGTACGGAGAGTTGCTAAGAAATTATTGGCGGGCTTTTCACTAACAGCCGGGAAAAAACTGTAGCTAACAAATTGACGTACTATTCTACATAATTCACGTACTCACGCAATTCTCGCCATCATAGTTTCTTAAGGAGCCCTGCATTAAGCCTTTTAGACTTCTTTCAATCTGCCTGAAACCGGTTTATTCCCATAGTGTCCCGGAGACACGCAGTAATAGTATACGGACACAAGGCACGCCCCCTGACCTTAGCAACACCTTTACCCGGCGTTTTTTCGAAATAAGCAATAATAAGTTTAGCAAAAATACTGAAGTGTTGTAGTGCGTAGGGCGAAGACGGCTTGTGCTACAGCTTCCAAATTAGGAGAACGGCATCCCAAGGCCCCGTGCAGCCTACTGGTAGATTAAAATAGAAAACTTTAGATGCCGCGTTTAGGCCGATTTTCCCAAAACCGGTCACAAATATACAACATACATCATACAATAAATGCTTTCTATAAGCACATCAAGAAACAACTTACTCTGGGACAACATAGGAATTATTTGGACAGCACAAACCGCAATAATAATCTGTCACAAACAAAGAGGATATTTTTTATTAATGATTTTGTGATAAATACTTTGTATACTAACGTTCATCAAACCATAAAATTACACAAGGGCACAAACAGGCAAATATCTATTATAACTTTACAAAAATACGTAGAATATACATGAATAGAAATTGAAAGGGTAAAGTTTTCTATGGATTTTGTATCGTTACTTCAATTACATTAAGAAATAAAAAAATATCTGTTGGCTAAGATGGAAAGAAAGTTATCACAGTGTCTATAGCAGCTAAACATTTTGGCTGATTTGCTGTATTCAAAAAAACTTAATTGTTTTTTCTACACTACAGCTAAAGAAATAATAATGTAAAGGATTGAAAAGACAACACCAAGCAATCATATGAAAAACAACAACAAAAGTAGTACGTATAATAATGTTAGAATTGCTGTGAAATGGATAAGGTCAAAGCTAGTCTACAATTTGACATTCTCTTTGCTACGTAGACTAATCACAGCCAAAGTAATTAAAATATATTAAAGATGCAATAAAAGTACACCTTAACTTAATATTCATTGTTTCTTCAGCTTAAAAATGTAGCATTTATCTGATAATACATAATTAATCCTAATTATTATCTAATTTTATGCCAACACGTAATTCTCCTTTGAAAATTAAACTGAATGAGCTAGTGCAAGATCTACAAAATGTTTAGCTATGTGTAAAACAGTACATTATAATACAGACACATAACAATTCTCATTCTTTCATTTTAATTCAGATACATTTTCAAACTCTTCTATAACTCAGATTATAGTTAGTGGACATGACTAAATCTATCAATTCTATATAGCAACATCCCCCACAACTGACAATAATAGTCTTAATGTATTCAACTTACTAGATTCATTATAATAATATAAGCACCGGGAGATGAAGTTGAGTAATTGTCGATCAAAAAGAGTTGTGGCTTTAGGGATTCCTATACTATTAGCTATTTTAACGACGATTCAGGTAGAAGCGATTAGAAGGTTACTGGAAATATACTAACCTTCATTAACCCTCAGCTCGCGCGCCTAGAGAGTTGTAGTGTTGCAGTAGTCGTTATGTATGCGTTTGTCCGTGTCACGCTGTGATTTTGGAGATTACTGACAATTAACTGCTGATTGATATGATCTGACTCAGAATGACTACTCGTACTACTTCACAGGCTGATTTTTGAGGAAAGTATGCTGCCAATCAGCTCTGCGTAGGTTCATCAAGCAGTTGTGGGTAATGTCCCCTATGGTATGGTCACGTCGTAATCACGTGAGCAAAAACATTAAAGATCTGAAATTGTCGTTCCGAGTAAAGTTCATACATCAATCATCTGTAAGAGTGGTAGAAAAGACAGACAGAGTAGCTAATAGCCAGACATACAGACAGAAAGACGGCGACTACTACAACCTTTTCGCGCATGAGCTATTAAGGTGAATTAAAATCACTCCTAGAGATTAGTTTTTAAATGCTGTTGACTATCAGCTGAATATAAAAGGAGAAGGAATCCTGCCTTCTTTAGCTCTTTGTCCCAGTTTGCCTTGAAGTGACCAGCCACCACCTCAGATTTAGTTTTAACCCATAAATTGATGCATTTTGGAGCTGTGTACAAAGTTGCAAATCAATTGGAGTGTTTTTTGTCATCCTTACTTATCATATAAAAAAATCATCACTTTTCATAGCTGTTTTGAATTTATATTTTTGTACTCTAGTGTGAGAATTGGTCAATAAATTTCAGTTCTTTCTCATTTATTCAAGTTTCATTAAAAACTACCGTTCATTTTATAAAAAATTAACATTATTATAAATTAGCTGTTTACAAAACCTTTCAAATATACTCACTAAACAAGGTATTATAGAATAGCGATGTGTATGTAGTTAGTAGTCTTGATGTTAAAGTAGGAAGGTTTACTGCAGGTTACTAAAGTTTGATCTTGACATTGATGCCTTAAAATTTAGGTGGATGTGATTTTCTGGCCATATTTTCAGATCATTTCGAAGTGCTTCAGTTGAGACTTCTTGCCAAAGTCTGCAAGTGAGGTCGATCTTGATATAATAAATACAACATAAACATTAACACCACTGGAGGGTATGGTAATGGGTACAGTTATAGATAGAATCTTTGACTGAAGTAGGATGAGATCCTTACTAGACTTAAACGTAGTTTTGATGTCAAAGTATCTACCTAAATATTCTCTGAATTCTCTCACTCAATCATTCTATATACAGTTCGTCCAGCTTAAAGAGTAGAAAGTACAGATCTCAAAACTTAGACTAGTTGCAATCACAATAAGCTTAGCCATACCTTTTTGTGTTGTTAGATCCCAATCCACTCGAAACTAAGTCATATAAAACAGCATAAGTATAAGAACTACGCTATCTCCATAGACATTCCATACATAAATCGCCATTTTTGTTGACGTCACAAATTCGTCCGCCCTACGTCACAACTCGTAGTTAAACTTGAGCCGCGCCCTCACACGGCAGCTCCTATTCGGGAACTTCCCTTAATTAACCTCGGGTGGGTATTCCCCCTTTTGCCGCTCAGCAATTATGAAATTAACACGTTAAATCTGTTCAATGGCTTCTTTTATTACTAATACTGCTGTGGAGCCAAAAGGCTCAGGAAAGAAGAGGCCTAGGGGAGATAGTTTGTTCTTTTCAGACATTTCAAATGTCACACCACCCTCTAAGAGAGCCAGTTGTCATGCTGCTGGCAAGAAGATGAAAGACCTGGAGAAGACAAGTGCACCAAGAGGTAGACATGTCTCCATGTCTCCACCTCCAGCATCTACTCCTACAGAGTCCACACCTGCACCCACCACAGAGTGTACACCTGCTGCACTGAATACTTTGCGCAATCTTGTACGTAATCATACCCATATCATTACAGAAGGCATGCACACACTGCAAACTTGTACTGAAAGAAATACCATTTTTTCAATATAAAAGGCAACAACACTACAGGTGTTTGGTGCATGTGTGTGCAATGGTATGGGTATTGTTGAGTCGTGCAGGATTGCTGCATCATCCATGGGCTTCAGCAGTGAAGTGGTCAGAAGGTGGGCGAAGGAAATATATGCAGATTTCTTTGCAACCTTGTCATCACTTGAGGACATCACGGACCAACTTCTGCTGCAGGAGCTAGATTCTGATCGTGGGAAACACCCTAAATGGATATCCTTGATCAGTGACGAAAATGTCCAGGCAGCAGTGAAGTCCTTCATCCATGATAACAGTTACGTCAAAGGTCGACCGAATCTCACACTCATGGATGTTGTGTCATGGGTGAGGACCACATATGATGTTGAAGTGAGTAAATCATCAGTGGGTCAGTGGCTCCATCAACTAGGCTTCACCTATGTTCAGCACACTAAGGGCGTGTACTTCGATGGCCATGAGAGGACAGATGTCGTGGAAAGAAGGAAAGCCTACTTGGACACTGTTCAAGCCTATGACAAGGTGACCTGGTGTTACAACTCTCCATGTCCAGATCCTGCCATCCAACCCATCATCAGGGTATATCATGACGAGTCCACATATTATGCAAATGCGGACCAGTCCTTCCACTGGACTGATGGTACGAAGCAAGTGCTAAAGAAAAAGTCCCTTGGGCAGTCCATAATGGTGTCCGACTTTGTCGAAGAGGTTGGTGGAATGCTCGAGCATGGTGACGACAAGGCGACATTGCAGTTGGAAACGCACACAGATGGCTACTTCACCAATGTCATGCTAATATCTCAGGTATGCAATAGTACTCATGGTTGTAGTAGTCGTAGAATGGTAGTAAGTCATGTAATAACAGTTTTAGGAGCAAATCATAGTAGCGTTGGTTCCATCCAGATCATCCATTTTTTCATGTCTACACATGTAATAACGTATATATGAATAGCATGTTCATTAAAACTATAAATTGAAATTCTTATTTTCATGTTATTTTTTATCTTGATAATTTATTGTAATCATGCCAGCCATTAGGCTTTGCTGAATCAGTAAATTTACCAAAGAAAATGATAACAATGTGTTTCATTGCAATGTAGACTCACAAAGCAATTTCAATCTTTGAGGCGAAGTACCCTCAGTGCAAGGCCCTCTTCATTTTTGACAACGCCCCCTCACATATGAAAACGCCAAGTGATGCTTTAAACGCAGACTCCATGAATGTTCGCGATGGAGGGAAACAGCCTTTTCTGCGGGACACAGTGTGGCAGGGGAATGTCCAGCGACTAGTGACTAGTGCAGGCGTACAGAAGGGGATGAAGACTGTACTGGAGGAGAGGGGCGTCAACACCAGCGGCATGAATGCACAGAAAATGCGAGAAGAACTCCAGCAATTTCAGGTGTCTTAATCTATAGAATAAAAAATTGTGTATTACACATTGTAACATGCCACAAGGAAAATGCATTATAAAAAAAGTACAATAGGATATGGCCTATCTTTATTACTTTTAAAAAAAATTTTTTGTTGTTGTTGTTGTTGTTGTTTTTTGTTTGGGTTGGGGGGGGGTTGAGAAAACAGACCATCCATTAGCCAGCATACTATTTTTCCATATATATATACCACCAACAGAAATTTTTTTTATTGTTTCTTATAGGACTTTCAGGATTCCACTACCATCCTTGAGGAAGAGATACGGCAACGAGGGCATATTTGTTTGTATCTGCCCAAGTTCCATTGTGAGCTCAATCCCATTGAGCAAGTGTGGTGCCACTCCAAGAAATATACCAGGAGTAACAGCAATGGAACTATCACAAGGCTTAGGAAGATAGTACCCCAATCATTGTCCTCGGTAACAAAAGACATCATTGGGCGCTTCTTCAACAAGTGCAGGGACTATGAGACTGCCTAACGAGATGGCCACACCTGTCAGACAGTGGACAAGGAAGTCAAGAAGTACAAGTCCCACCGAAGAGTTACAGGGGCAGAGTGATCTCCGGATTTTTTGTTTGTTATTTCTTTTTCATTTAACCGGCTCTTTTCAGAGCCACCACAAAGCAAAAGATTGCACTTTATTAATCTGGCTCTTTTCAGAGCCACCTATTACAATAATAAATGTGGTTCATTATAACTGGTTAATTGATTTTTTTGTTACATTCACCAACATACACATGCTCACACACAAGTGCACATACATGAGGGTCTATTGGAAAATTGGGCACAACGCGGCCCCGACAAATATTTGTTTGCACTTACACACTTATGATATTGAGCTCCCCAGGTTTTATTGTCGTGGCTTTAGCAGTTTCCACTATGTAAAACCTAACCGTTCCCTTCATTAGGCTTATCTAATACATTTTTAAGAACTAAATTGATCTTTTCCTGTCATTTATGCGTGGCGAATTGTGCCTGATTTTCCAGTAGACAGTCACATATTACCTTAATAGCAGGTGATAGCAAGCCTCATGTATATGTGTGTTTATGTATGTATTTGTGTGTGTATGTGTGTTTATGTGTGTTTGTGTGTGTTTATGTGTGTGTTTATGTGTGTGTGTTTGTGTGTGTGTTGCAAACAATATATCTTTAAAAAGACTGTTTGACATTTGGAAAAATATGTTAACAAGCAGTACTAACCTTCTACACAGACGACTGTGATGAATTGATCATCTTGAGATTATCATTTTTAAAGCAGAATGATGCCTCGTCTCGAGATTGTCATTTTGAGAGCAGAATAATGCTCTATCGTCAATCATCTTGAGATTGTTTATTTTGATATGTCATTTTCAGCAGAACTGATGCACTATCATCAGTGTAAGGATATTTGGTCTGTGTGGCATGCTGGTAGGATGCTCCTAGTATGCCCCATGTCACGTAATGCAAGTCAGTCACGTTCTTTTCTGTATTCGTAATCGTTTGCGTCCTTGAAAAACTGTCTGTGTTCTATGTCTTCGTCTTAACGGTGGTGTAACATTGTAGCTTCGTATTTGTCTATGACGTAAACTAGTTGAAGTCGCAAATTGTTGCTGTAGAGTGTCAGTCAAATGTATTGGTGGTGTAGAAAAGTCACGTTCAGGTGTACTGTCACTGTCATGCTGTAACCTCGTCTCGTCACTGTCAGGTTCTGAAAAAAGTTCAGGAGTAAAACTATGTCTGTCATTGTCATTCTGTAACCATGTCTCATCAATGTCAGACTGTAACCTTGTCTCGTCACTGTCCGGTTCTGAAAATAATTCAGGAGTAAAACTACGTCTGTTATATGATACTGTCTCGTCACTGTCAGGCTGTAGCATCGTATTGTCACTGTCACGTGTTGTCTGGTCGTATATTATTGTTGTGTCAGAGTCACTGTCACTTCGTTCTTGTGGTTCATATGTTGGTGCATGTAGTGTAGCTGTTCTAGACGTTGTTGTAGGAGTCATTGAAGTTGATGTATGCGTTAATGTTAATGTACATGTAGAAGTTGTTGTAGGAGTCACTGAAGTTGATGTATGCGTTAATGTTGATGTATGCGTATAAGTTGTTGTCGTAAGTTGTTTAATTACTAGTCTTCGTAAAGGAGCATTATCCTGCACCTCTGCTTGACGCTGAGGATGACCTCTCACCAGCACCTCCACGTCACAAACTGTGTGACGATAGCTCCTATTTCCAGGAATGCTGGAGTAGGGTCGTGAGGTGACTTTCCTAAATAAAAGGGAAAAATATATAAACAAATGAAAACATAAATTTATTAAATAAATAAATTGAAAATGTAAATTTTGAAAATATTAGGCCAGACCGAATTGATATGCTGCTACTCAGGCTAGATACCACAAGAATTGACCTTTAATGGTTACTCGAGTTACTATATGGAGAAGACTTCACGAGCTTGGAATCACATCGGGTGAACGGCAAATTTTTTCCCTAGGATGTATGTCTTAACGAAGCTAATCCTTTACCTTCATCATTGGAGTCTGGTGTCAGCTAGGCCCAGCCAAATTATTCTAGGAAATGAAACTTTATTATCAAAATGGCATTATGGGCAACTAGAGAAGAGTAAGATTAAGATGCACATGTCATCTATTTTTTATAATATAGGTTACATCATGAGAAGTAGAGGTCGATACGGGATTTACACTACCGAGGGCCAAAAGCTTGAGGAGAGTGTAAATGGTATGCTGACCCTACCGAGTGGTACAACTGATTTGTACTACGACTCCTTGGCCACAATAGCAATAGCTAACTAGCTAATATACATAAACAGGAAAAAAAATTTAATTGCTCAATGTAAAGCTCACACCTTAGATAACTGCTTAAAACATACCCATGAGCATCAAATCCTGCATCGAGCAGAGGTGCCAGGTGAGCAGAAGCCTCTCTGCCAAGGTGCCCCAGAGACCGCACCCAAGCCTGATGCTGTTAGGGTCCTTGGCATGTAATGGCTCCCGCTCACAGCCGAACCGTAGCCCAGCAACGACTTCCTCAAGTGAGAAATCGTAGAAGTGAATCCCACTCGCCACAGCACAGAAATAAGCCAGAACCTCCATCTCCCGCGTATTACCAGCGTGTCCAACATCCCTTGGTTTAGTTCACAAATGCGCAAGCGCAACACTCTGACATCACAAATACGTCGTCATTGAGATAAGAGCTTCCGCAAACGTCACAACTTACACCGAAAATACTAACACTCTCACAAAAACATTTTTATTTCCCTTAATTTTCAAGATAGGGGTTTCAAATTCATATGGATTAAAATACAACTCTTTAGGAATTTTATATTAAATTCCCAAGACACTTACTTCAAAATTGCAAAATTACCAGCTTAAAGCATTTGTGGAGTTTAGTTTTTTATAAAAAATAAATTAAAAATAAGTAAAATAGTATTAAAATATAAAAATTTGGTACAAATGAAATTAATGAGCCATAGATTCAGTCTGCAAAATCTTTAGACACTCGAATTAAATTTACTCTTTTTCTGGCTTAAAAACATCAAAAATGTCCTCCATTTATAGGGTCACTTCTTCTATCTATTACCACAGTTGTGACCACAAACCACAATTTTTTAAAACATAATCAATTTCAATATATATTAATTTGTGTGTGTGAAGTTTCAGCTTCCTGACATCAATCCAACTGCACCTGTATACATTTAAAGAACAATTAACAAAAAACAGAACTTTCTACTCTTTAAGCTGGACGAACTGTATATAGAATAGTAAGAATTAAACCCTTCACTTGCTGAGTATCTAAACCAGCCTTTATATATGTTCAGTAAGCTACAAAAAAGGAAGTGAGGAACATTTCAATATGATTATGCCTATTTAGTTAGCTATATTATCTTTTTACAGAGTTATAGGTGCAGTTGTAGGTGTGATTTAATTAATCAAAACATTACACTATGCACATAGATGCTACTATGAGGTTGCTCATAATATCCTGTCATTTAAATTCAGTTTTAGATAATTTTGTGAAAAGTGAGAGGTCTAATGTATTCAAAAACACCACAAGCACAATAATACAGGTATCCTTCCCAATGTTGTACAAATTTGTGTAGCCACATTAGATTTATGATCGAATAACATAGGTATCCTTCCCAATGTTGTACAAATTTGTGTAGCCACATTAGATTTATCATTGAATAATACAGGTATCCTTCCCAATGTTGTACAAATTTGTGTAGCATTATTAGATTTATGATTGAATAATACAGGTATCTTTCCCAACGTTGTACAAATTTGTGTAGTCACATTAGATATATGATTGTATTATCAAAACAAAGCAACAGTCGCTAGATTTACACTGCATAATACAAAAAAACAGTTTCACAGTAATTTATAGTATAACCTCATCAGTTCTAATAGATGGCACATCACAAAAATAAATGGTAATCAGACTATTAATTAGCACAATAACAATTCTAAAAACAATTATTTGATGGAGTACACTTTATAGGGAGGGTCAAGTGAGTAGAATCTTAAACACAACTCTTCGAGCTAATAGCTAGATAGCAGTATTAGCTATAAAAATATTTGCCAAGTTCAATTGATTGTCAAAAGTTTAAAAAACGGAGGAAGGGAAGAAGAAGTATCCTGTGGACGCTATCTGTAGTAAAATCTTACAACACTGACTATACAACTTAAATACTAATTTTTGATAGGGCAATTCACTTATATCACCCATCAGATTGCTTTAGTTGAACTGAATACCATTGTAAATGATATGCAATAGTATACACTATGCTCACTTTGTACAAGTAACTAAACACAACATAAGGAAACCCTACAAATTTGCATTTATACAACCAATGTAAATTTATAGTTTCAATTTGTTAACACAATTGGTAAATTTTGTGCAAAATAAACAGTGTTTAACATTTTAATAGTATCCACAGATTGCACTATGATATCCACATTAATTTCATCATTGGGTTAGACCTAATTGAGATGGTACACTTAATTCAGGCTCTGTAATATTCTGTAGCATACTTCACACATTGCTGTTTGAGTTTACATACAATTACCAGTAGTAGTATACTAATTTTGACTGTGCTATTGGTATTATTATTATCTGTAAGTATATCTAAACACAAAGCAAAAAGTAATTTTATCGGTACAAGTCATAAAAACTTCAATAATTTATTAGATATCACGGATTAATCACATAATATTAATATTATACAATACTATAGAATATTCTACTTTTTGTGGACTTCAATCATAATTGGGTGAGAATTATGGGAATTATATGTATGTACAACACAACCTCACACCTTCTCCTACCACTGTAGGTTAACGTAGTTGTCGGAAGCCCTGACTCAACTTATTCATGGACTAGCCAGCCGCTCCCGACGACGCTGCCACCAGAATCCACAGAGTTCAAGTAGAGTTTTAAATCGATCTTGTTATTTAGTGAACTGATGAGACGCATGCGTGACTGGCTATTTGAGTCTGTTGTCACTCATGCGCACATATGAAATGAAAGACGATCCACCCGAAGTCCGGGGCACGAAATTACACATAGTCAACTATGCACACGCTGCTCATAAGATATACACACACAATGACACAATGACAATGTTCTCCTTGATCTTCTCTTTCCCTTTATTCTTCTCTCTTCTTCTTCTTCTTCTCTCTTGTGGCCACACCCACAACCACAATACTTCAGAACTAATTATTGACAAGGTTAAGATTGGACACACCGGAATGCTCAGCAAGTTGGTAGATAATACATAAGTTTTTTTACAGAGCAAAATCTCGCCGCACAGACTCACATGCACATAAACACGCACATGCACACAGAGATCATAACAACCCCAAAAAAACTCAACGTAAGAAACTATACACACTTCGAGAAAATGTCAAAATAGTTTGCAAGCAACAGCAATCTGTTATCACAACAGGAAGTAATGTATGTATTATAGTATTCTATCCCATACTACTCACAATTTGTATGTGAGTTTGTTGTTCTTAGCCTAGTATAGTATGCTGATTAAAAAATTAATAGCGTATATTATTTGGCATAACAATAATTTTATGATATTTTTGGAGAATAAAATGTTTCTGATGTAACTCAATTAGTATAATATAACAACTTTAATTTGAATAGGTAGCAGTGCCTAAATATATATTTTTGGTATTACACAATATATTACAGGATTTCTTATAAGCAAGAGCAGCTACAACAAGTGGGCATAAATATAATCAACGTTGTGATTACTGAAAGCTCCCACAAGCAATGAATTAAAATGTAAACTTTAAGTACACTTTCAATGATTCAGTCATTCTCGGCTGAAATAATTATAATAGATGTATTGAGTGTTAATAGTTGAGTTGCCCACATGTCTCTATCTAGTCCAGTTAGTGTCGGAATAACATATTTCTTTGTGAAGCATCTCCCAGTCTACAGCTTAATAGCCCCTGTAAGTTGAATATTTTATGTACCTTCTATTCTACTGTAATCAATATTTGAATTGCATGGTCGATGGCCACTTTTAAGTCAGCTTAACGTTAATACTGATTGCTGAGTAAAAGATTTTGCTGACCTTAGAAAGACATCATGTAGAGCTAACCATGTTTGTAAGTGCTTGGCTTACTTGTGATGTGCATAACATTTGAGAAGAGCAATGCAAATGAAAATAAACAAAGAATTCCCAATGACAAACTTTATACTGCTATAAGGCAGTTACCGCTGGCTGGGAAATTGTTAAAGTCAAAAGGAGTCTGCCATCTGGTAATTCACTTAACCTTTACAGAGACTTATCATAGCCAAAACTATTAAACTATATTGAGTATTCAAGAAAAACACAACTGGGAAATTGTTAAGGTCAAAAGGAGTCTGCCATCTGGTAATTCAATTAACCTTTACAGAGACTTATCATAGCCAAAACTATTAAACTATATTGAGTATTCAAGAAAAACACACCCTAACTACAACACGTATAAATTTATAATTCTTTAGTTTTGGTCTTGATGCATAGCTATATTATTGTGATAGTGTTATTTTAGCCAAATGATTTTTCTAATTTTATGCTCATACTTATTATTCTCTTTTGAAAAAAAAATGAGTGTGCTCCAAGAGGCTATAAAACTGTTTAGTGATTCTACTGTAATCAATATTTGAATTGCAAGGTCGATGGCCACTTTTAAGTCAGCTTAACGTTAATCCTGATTGCTGTGTAAATTTTATTGTGGACCTTAGAAAGACATCATGTAGAGCTTAACCACGTTTAGTAAGTGCTTGGCTTACTTGTGATGTGTATAACATTTGAGAAGAGCAATCACAGGGCCAAAAGCCCAAGTTTACAAGGGTAGTTTGCAAATTGTGAACTTGAAGTTTGCAACGAGTTAACAAGTGTTCGAGGTTTACAAGTAGTTGCCAAACAGTGTGCAAGTAGTTCACAATGGACGGCCCTGCAAATTGCTTGTAAACTCTTCAAGTGGAAGTTTACGTAGTAGTTGACAAAGTGTTCTTTAACTCAGCTGTAAACTCAGTTGTGTATGTCTTGTAACAAATTGGAAAACTCTTTGTTAACTATGATGATTAATAAAGGAAAACTAAATATTATATATAATAATATATATTTCATAAACCAACATGAATAAGTACAGAAGCAAATAAGTAAATGTATATATATATATATAATTTTATTAATTTATTTATATATTTATATATTATAATATATAATATATCTAGTAATGTAAAAAACACAAATGAATAGATGAATAAGTAAATAATAAAGAAAAATAAAGAAATATAAATAAGTTATAGTTAAAGCATGAGCGCTTAGTTTCTAGTCGATTTATTGCACGACAGCCCGAGGGCCGTAGGCCCGAGGACTGAGTGCGATAAATGTACTAGGCACTAAGCGCTCATGCTTTAACTATTTTAAATACCGGGCAAGTGTTATTGCACGCTTGCCAAGTTATTACACCTGACAACAATATAGCAACGGTATTTAAGTAATTTAAAAACATACTAACCAAATAAATATATAAGTGAATAGCTAAATAAATAAGAATAATAAGTAGATAAATAAGTAAATAAGTGAGTAAGTAAATAAATTGATAGACAAGCAAGCTCACAAACAACTAAATAAATAATAAGAAATAAATAAAGCATTTAATAAATTGAAATTATGCACTAACAAAACTTTGGCAAAAATAAAGGAATGAATATGATATCCTGATTTTATGATGGTCTATAAAATTATTTATATATATTCATTTATATTATGCTTTATTTATTTTTATGTTGCTTATTTATGTTTCTATTTATTATGTATTTTTATTTATACATTTACTTTTTATTTATTAATTAATTCTTTATTTATTTTATTTCTTTACTTATTTATTTATTTCATTACACATCTAACATTTTGCGGGCAAGACAAAAGATCATGTAATTACAAAAATGAATAAATAATAACATCAATAACAACAACAACAATAATAATAATAATAATAAAAGAATGAAATTAAATAATAAAAATAAAAAATAAAAAATAAAAAATATTTATTTACTTGTATATTTATTTGATTGTATTTATTTATTTATTTTTTATTTTTTATTTATTAATCTATATAATATGATGTATTAATTAACATAATAAGTAAATAAAGGATAATGGTAAATTTATTTATTAAATATGATGAATAAGTTAGTTGCCTGTACTGCCTAAAATTGCTGCCGTATTTCCCCGTTGTACCACTACTGACAGCCGCTGAAGGAGGAACTGTGTAGAGCGGGGGGCTCCCGTGGCCAGGTGGATGCGTCTGCCTAACTTCTCTAGAAAAGATAGGGTAGAGGGCCCTATGGCGCCTGAGGTCTCTATGGCGACTGGCTGTATAATAAACTGAGGTGCCAGATGTGCATACTTGGCAGACTTCCTTTCTTCGGC
>WLWD01001004.1_pt1 | contig 36283 bp, 27 predicted proteins | sample 6712731 | NCBI WGS metagenome assembly WLWD01 (sample SAMN12718690, study PRJNA576275) | sponge metagenome | isolation source: marine sponge | host: Mycale hentscheli | place: New Zealand: South Island, Marlborough, Capsize Point | collected 2014-11-01 | reverse complement strand
GACAAGGAATTGTCTGTACTTGGTGGAGATTGGTCCAGGAACTATGTATCAGTGAGAGGTGGATCTATAACACTCCATGGAGGGGGGCGTGTGTACCTTGGTAACGAAGGATCTGGAGAGTTAAGTCCCAATGCGTTCTACCAAGCTTCCCTTTTGGGCAAGCGCCTCAAATTTGACGTAGACTTGAGCCAAGTAGGGTGCTCTTGTAATGGAGCTCTCTATGCCGTCTCCATGCCTGCCTACAACTCTGGCCAGCGACCTTCTCCAGGAAGTACTGGAGAATACTACTGTGATGCTAATAACGTGGGAGGATCCTACTGCCCTGAAATGGACATCATGGAAGCTAACAAGTATGCCATGGCATCCACTGCCCACACCTGTCAGTATTCCCCTCCTCACTATTACTCTTACTGCGACCATGGAGGCTGTGGGAAGAACGTCCTGGATGCTTGCTACGGACAATTCGGCCCCGGGAAGACCATTGACACAAACAAGCCATTCACACTCTCCGTGGCCTTCATCACAGCTGGTGGCAACCTCAACACTATCAACAACTACTTCTGGCAGGAAGGCAGGAGTGTCCAGTTTGATTCTTGCTACTCGAGCTACCTGCAATGGATGGGTAAGAGCCTGCCTGGTATTACGTTGACTATGAGTTTGTGGGGAACAGGAGCTGGAGGAATGTCGTGGCTGGATGGGAAGTCAGGATGCTATGGAGGATGTAACCTCGGAGGTTCAAAGGTCACCTTTTCCAACATTTTAATAGAAGATCTGTAAATATAACTGAACTGCAATTATGTCGTATGTCATAATTTATTTATTGTACAGTATTTGGAGAATTTTTAAATACAAATAATTATAGTCAAAGAATTAGATCTTTCATTCAGTAGCTACATATTTTAACTAGTACATAATTACAAAAGTTAAAATATTTTGTCTAAACTTATCAGAATCGCAACATTGCATTCATCTGTATAAAAGTGAATGTTAGTTTATCTGTATGGAGTTGATTAAAGCCCAACAAGAGTTGAATTTTTTTGTAGAACTGTTTAAATTTTTGCTTTCCAGTAGCTAATTTCACAAAAGTTAAAATATTAAAGTAAGTATTAATTAGTATATATTTTGGGGTAATAAATTAAAATCCAACAGTTTAGTAAATTTATAGGTAACAATAGCAACACAAAAAATGCTACAAAAAATTAACAACAGATATTCAAATAATAATACTAAAGATTGTCTAATTTAAAACCAGAGAACACCACTTGAGAAGCTGCCACATCACATCCGTCATGGCAGCCTGACTTCCCATCCAGCCATGCCATCCCACCAGGATGAGATATGCCCCATATACTCATGGTGATGACCATGCCAGATAGATTGGGACCAATCAATGACAGGTAATCAGGGTTACATGAATCAAAGTAAAAATCCTGGCCATCTTGTCTGAAGTGGTTAGTTACTTTGGTCAAATTGTGTCCGTCCATGACAAATGAAACAGAGATGGTGACAGGTCTGTCTGTATTGATCATCTTTCCTGGCCCATATGAGTTCTTGTTCACACCTAAGACATTTTGTCCACATCCCGTCTTATCACACGTTGGGTAATATGGAGGTGTGGCAGACTGACAAGCATGAGCAGTAGATGCCATGGCAAACTTATTGGCCTCCATAATGTCCATATCAGGGCAATAGTACCCAGTCAGCTTGTCAGCATCACAGTAGTATTCTCCATTTTCTCCCGGAGCCGGCTGTTTGGAGGAGTCGTGTGCTGGCATGGCAAGTGCATAGAGAGCCGCATTGCAGGAGCAGCCAACGTGACTGAGATCCACTGTGTAAGTTAGCCTCTTTCCAAGAAGGTCCACATGGTAGAAGGAACCTGCAGTGATCTCATCTGAACTAGAATCAGCGAGATAGACGCGTCCACCACCTCTGAGAGTGATGTTGCTCATTGACACCTTTACAAAGCTTCTTGCCCATTCACCCGAGATGACATACTTCACCTGAGGCTTGCCGTCCACATCAACATTAATATGTCCAAGACTTGCTTGCTGGGCTAGTGGCCATGGAAGCGCTATCACGACAAGAAAAATAGACAAATACATTCTTCTTTTCACATATGTTTAATGACCAAAGACTACATACGCTATTTTTGTGTGCGTGTGAGAACAATAAATGATGCTTATTCAGTTACTATAAACTGTGCCCATTGTGTCGGACCAGTCTATAAGTGTAGAATCAAATTGTTATCCGAGCCGTGTTGTCTATCACGAGCTCATTGTTTTCTTGAGACCTAATAAGACCATTAATAGACCCTTTAAAAAATGGCCTGTACCAAACAATGCTAGCTTGGGTAAACTCTGCATGTGTTCATAGCATGGTCAGAATTTGATGCAGAGAAGCAAAAGGAAGATACGCAGCAGCACAGCATGTTGTGTGTAACTTAATGAAACTTGAGCTTATGTGGCTCACACCTACTAGTTGAAGTTCTTACTTAGTCATATAAAAACGAATAGTAGATGTATTTTCAAATACCTTCCTTTATACCCCACTGCCATAACCCACTGCCATCAATTCTATACCCCCACTGTCATCAATTCTATACCCCCACTGCCATCAATTCTATATCCCACTGCCATCAATTCTATACCCCACTGCCATCAATTCTATACGCACTGCCATCAATTCTATACGCACTGCCATCGATTCTATACGCACTGCCATCAATTCTATATCCTACTGCCATCAATTCTATACACACTGCCATCAATTCTACACACACTGCCATCAACTCTATACCCCACTGCCATCAATTCTATACCCCACTGCCATCAATTCTACACCCACTGCCATCAATTTTATGGCCCCCACTGCCATCAATATTAAACTCCACTACCATCAACGCCATTCTTGCATTGCATCAATTCTTCACTCTGGTGTACGTAGTTTCCAGCAACGGGACAACTCATTAAAGTGTTTAGAACAAGTTGGTTAAGATTAGTACAGTTACAATGTTCTATCAGCAACAATCTGTTAATTTTTAGTCTATAGTGTTCACATCCTTGTCTGAATAAATACGTTATTATTGTTAGCGTACAAACAAGAAAGAGTGAAATAATACAAAAATAATATGAATGAATTAATATCTTTTACAGTTTCTCAACGACTATATTAGAAAAAGTAACTCTGGAGCCACCAACATTACAGCCTCCCTGGCACCCGGACTTGCCATCTAGCCAGGACATCCCTCCGGCAGCAGTCCCCCACAGGCTCATCACCACGGTAATGCCAGGAAGACTCTTGCCCATCCACTGCAGATAGTTAGGATTGCAGGAATTGAATTGGATACTCCTACCTTCCTGCCAGAAGTAGTTGTTGAGAGTGGTCAGCGTGTCATTGCTAGTGATGAAGGACACAGAGAGAGTGAATGGCTTGTTTGTGTCAATAGTCTTCCCCGGGCCGTATCCGTTGTAATCAGCATCCAGGACATTCTTCCCGCAACCTCCTCGATCACAGTAAGAATAATAGTGAGGAGGGACATACTGACAGGTGTGAGGGGTGGACGCCATGGCATACTTGTTAGCTTCCATGATGTCCATTTCCGGGCAATAGACACCTCCCACCTGATTGGCATCACAGTAGTATTCTCCAGTTTTACCAGGGACAAGGTGCTGCTGAGAGTCATAGGCAGGCATGGAGACGGCGTAGAGAGCTCCATTACAAGAGCACCCCACTTGACTCAAGTCTACATCAAACTTTATCCGCTTGCCAAGGAGTGGAACTTGGTAAAAAGAGTCGGGACCCAGGGTGTCTTCAGCCCCAAGATAGACACGCCCACCTCCATGGAGAGTGATGGATGCATCTTGGACTGAGACGAACTCACGTGCCCAATCTCCACCTAATACTGGAAGCTCTTTGCTCATACCATCAATCATCACTTTGACATCTCCAACCTTGGCAGCCCAAGTGGTCGCCAACAGTACAGCAACCACAAGAAACGTAGTCTGAAGCCGAAGCATGCCGAGTTCAACAAAGTATGTATGCTAAGCTTCTTGCGAAGTTTGAAGCAACCTTCACTTGCCTTTTACTTATATATGTTTTCCGATACAATAGCAGTTATGTTCCGGTTGCATGTGACTGAGCCTTTCTCAGGCATGCCATATTGAGACACAATGGAAGCTGCCTCATATTTGGTGGCTACTTCACTACACTAGCCTCACCAACAAAGCTACATAGTAGGCAGAACAAGGAAGATGTTGATCAACTCCTTTTTAGCTGAATCAACCTCATCAGATGCGAATAACTGGAATAGACTTTAAACAATATGACCTTCCCTTCTTTGAACGATACGATATACATGCTGATATACTAAACAATCAGGACAGATCAGTGTTTGGTCCAACACTTAGTGCATGTAAGAATGTGAATGATGTAGCTATGTTGGTAAAACATACCATTGAGTTGTAGCAGTGCACTCAAGCAATAGCTATTTCTTTCCAATATAATCTTCTGACTAAAAAAATAATACTGAAATAAAACAAAATAAAATAAAATCCAGCTGGCTTTATCCCCACTAGGGCCTGCCAGATTATGCTCACAATTTTTAGAATTCTTCTTCTTCTTTTTTTATTCTAAAAAAATCCCGTTATTCATAATATTATTATTATTCCATAAAATTCTCAAATTATTCTAATTGTGAACAAGTAAAGTATAGCAAGCTACAGTGTGATCGCAGTAATAAGTTGAGGTGTCGTAAAGTCAGCTCTCACCTGTCATTATCATTGTATTCAATTATTATGGAAGATTCAATGTATAATCTTCCAGCGTAAATGTTTTTAATACTGTGATAAAATAGTAAAAACATGTTTTACTGCAGCTGCAGATGTTTAAATTCTAACAGAACAATTTTGCAAATGGTTAATCATTGTGGAAATTAATTATTCCTTTCCTACCACACACACCTATAAGCTGAATCCTGAGAGAAATAGCTTCAGCTGCAGTAAAACTTTGATAGTCCAAGTTTCAATTGGTCGATGGCTGCCGTGTTCAGGAGAGGAAGAATAAACAATTGTCAAGTTCTTCAACTGTTTGTCTGCAATTCAACTACTTTCATTAGACTATAGTACTGTGAAAACTTAAAAGCTGAAACTGCTATCTCTAAATCCTCATATTTTTTTGTTCCTAAAAATTGGTACCTTGCCTTCACACTTGCATGGCATTATTTGTAGCTAAGTATATTAGTAAGGGATGCCACAACTCAAGCAAGGTCAGCAACCTGTACCCTTAACATTCTAGAATTATTCTACTATGCTAATTCATGTCTATTATTCCAGAAAAAATGCTAGCATAATCTGGCAGGGCCTAATCCCCACTGGCAGCCATTTTGTACCTTAGCAACCCCCATTCATGCCCCTAGGATAAGATATACATGCTGGATATACTAAAAAAGAAACGTATATTGAATGAATTGAATACAGTGTTGTGAGGTGACCAGTATTAGTGCAGTACACATATCCAACTAATGACACAGAACTGGTCGTTTTACGCCGTGTCATCCTGCACAAACAGAGCACACCTCTTGCCCAGTTTGAGGTCACTAAGAGCCGGGCCACCATCATCCTCCACGGTAAGCTCTTTCCGAGGGAAGTTGGTGACCAAGGTGAACCTCATGGGGAGTTGACCACTCTGATCCGTGTAAGCAAAGTCGTACACTGACTGTAAAGGAAGAAACATAATACCACTGTTAGCAAAAACATGAGATTCCCTCATGGAGATAACGGGCAATAAAGAAATACTGGTATGCTAGTGGTATTTACATAATCATGTACTAAAATTTTGATGACACTTTCAAAGCTTGAAAAGCATTGCTGTTTTTGAGCTCTGATGTTGACCTACAACCATGACCCTCTCCAGCATGTGTGCAATATTGATGTTGACTTTGCACACACAGACAAACCTGAAGCAAGTCCGTAGTTCTGAACCATCTCTCCATTCTGTGGCCGGTAGGTAGGCGGAGCATCACCTGCATGGTGTTGGGGTCATTGGGGTCAGGTTCTTCAGGAAGTCGGCTAAGACTGATGGCTTTCTCCATCTCAAATTCCTGACAATACAAATAATATATATATAAGAGTAAGTCAATCTCTAAGGACCAATTCACAAAGGCAACAATTTTTTAAAGAAAGGCTTCCAATAAACAACTTGACTTCAATGCTTATGGTTGCCTGATGTAGCCTCGAGTCCACATACCTCTTTCTTGCGCTCTTCCCTCATTTGTTCTTCCTCCTCTTTCCTGGCTAGCTCTTCAGCTTTCCTCATATCTTCATCCCTCTTTCGCTGCTTCTCCTTGTCTGCAGCCAGGCTCTCCTCAAAGGCTTGGTCCTGAGCCTGCCTCAGTTGCTGATCCTCTTGCCTTCTGAGCCTCTCTGTTCTCTCCACCACCAGTTCCCCTTCGTTATCCGACACCGCACGCCTCAGGAGACCCACCAGATCGGCCAAGGGTCTGGCTCCTTCTACACGCTCACACACCACCATGCGACTCTGCTTGAGAACCACGAGGGCCAGGAAAGGATAAGTTGTCTCACGGAGTATGTATGATACTCTCACCTGTATAGAGAAAAAATATATAATAATAAATAAAATAAAAATAAAAATAATTCAGTACACACAACCCTGAAATAATGGGTACACACACTTCTTCTGAAAATTTGAAATAAAGGGTACAATGAACATATTTGTATTTGGGAACCTTAATATAATAAGTACTGTGAACACATTTCTGTCGGAAATAATGGGCACAAAACATATTTCTAACTGGAACCATAAAAAAGGGTACTACAATCACATTTCTATCTGGGAACCTTAATATAATAAGTACTGTGAACACATTTCTGTCGGAAATAATGGGCACAAAACATATTTCTAACTGGAACCATAAAAAAGGGTACTACAAACACATTTCTATCTGGGAACCTTAATATAATGAATACATACAAACCAGAGGCCAGTAACACATACCTTACACATTTAAGTTTACCCTACCATTACTGAAATAATCATGACTTTAGTGCAGCTACTCTATCAGCACTAAAAAGACAAACACTAAATCTATCTCAACTCTTTGTATAAATCTATATTTATAGCAACTCACTCCTTCTGCTGAGTTGACAGACACTCCGAAGCACAGGATAGAGTTGGTTGCCAGACACTCACTGAATTCTTGCGAACACAAGACATCACGACAGAACCATGAAGTGTCCTGGTGACCAGGGGAATGGACATACACCAACAAAAACTTCAAGTCTCTGCGAGACTTTACTAGAGCCTGGGAATGGAACAGTCATAAAACAATGAGGTACCAGATGAGAGGGGCTTCTCTCATTAGAGGGCTTACTTCTTCATAGCTGCAAATCATGAAGTCTGGATAATGGTCCCCGTACTCAGCTCGAAAGTCTTGCACAAAGTGTGCCGCATCTTCTCGAGGTGATTGTGATGGATAAGGTTCTGACCCGAACAGCAAACCAACTACAACCCAATTCAACAAGAGGGAATGGCTGAAATGGTATTCTGAAACAACTTCCTCCATCTTTAAGTCTGTATTACTTTTTGGTTCATGTTTACATCAAAACATATACTACAATCCTTCAACAACAACAATGAAAAAAGAAGAATCAGGCAAGAACTACAGCCTAACCTGGAAGATAGTGGTACATCAGTTTTATTACTAGTGATGTGCTTGAGCACAAATGGCAAGCGAGCATGTGCAAAAACGAAATAGCTACTTCAGAAGACTCTGACTCTATCAGTCCATTTCTAAAAGTATAAGTATGTAGCCGTTGTGACCACACATTATCTAACAAATACAGAACTACTTTCTTATCTCAATTTCCCTGAGTACTGGTATTTTCTGTAGTCTAATACTGGCCATCTGAGTTACCAGTAGCTTTAGACAACAAGCACTCACAGCTACTATAAACAGCAGAGTTTTTTAAAATTACATTTGGTAAAGGGTCTCATTACCATAGAACCTTTCACCATAACATTTGGCGACTTGAAAAAACAAGAAGTTCTAAATAATTACTCACAGTGTTGAGTCCAACAGTAAGTTTTTAAGACCTAAGTGCATCTTGTGGCATTCAGAAACAACCTAATACAAAGGGGTAAAAACATTTAATTTCCTTTGAATGATACGGGATTGCTAAACTGAAAGATTCTGTTAGGCGGAGGTATGGGAAGGGGTAGACCATGAAGCAAACACAAAAACGTGAGGGTCAAAGTACAAAATGACATACGTACATCCACGACAGTGTCTCACTCTCTTCGCTCGTTCGCCAATTGCTACTATCATTACATTTTTTGTTTCCACTTACAACAGCTGGGTTTTGTTGTTTCATAATGAAATTTCAAAAAGGGTCTCTTCATTTATGAAAATTTGTTTGTTATTTCCATGAAATTGATGAAAATTTGGGGGAAATGTCTCCCTAAAGGTCAGAATAAGTTTCAGGAGTAGCAAAATGACCTTTAAAAAGTCGTGAAACTGGGTAGACATCACAAGGACACTAAAGTATCCAATCAACTGACTGAACTAGTATCTCTCTAACCCTTTGACCTAACACACGAGCCTTTCTCTGGTGAAGGACCGAGTATTGGGTCAATCACTGAGACAACTGCAGATCATACATTTCACTCGCCAACAACGGACTCACTTATAAATTGGAATATTTCGTTGGCTGCACCCAAAACGAATCGAAGTGGGAAGATGGCCAGGTTGAAAGACCAAGCTAGCCAGCTCTCTCTCCTTACAACTGCTCCCCTGCTTGGCTCCTCCCTCTCTCCGGCAGGGGGGCCTTCGTTGAGATGGCCATGCATGCTAGGGCTGGACGGGGAAACAGAGCTCGGAGGAGATGTGGGGGCAAATATGGGCCTAATGCCTTCTTTCTCGTTGAGGGCATCTTGGACTGCAGCCTCCAAGTTCCATTGGTGAGAAGTGAGATGTTCCGTGATCTGGTCTTCGTCTTCAATACCTGTTATTTCCTACATATGAGAGTGTGTGCGCGCGCACACGCACATTGCATACAATACATAGTTCCCACTCACTAACTCGTGATAATTCCTTGATTCATTCCATAGCAAATAAATAAGAAACAAAAGACTACTTAATAATTTACTTACACACTCTCTCATTAAACTAACTGCACCCAGACTCATCGTGATGTTTAAAAATATTGCCTACACGTGTTATGAAGTTCCATGGCAATAGCTACATTTTATTGCGGGGTATTTGTTAAACACATTAGAAACGATCAGCAGAAAAGAATTAAAAATGCTAGAAAACTGGCACACAGAGTATCTCAAACAGCAGAAGGAAAAGAGACAAAAAATACATCAATAAAAAAGACTGGTCTCCAAGAGGAGCTAAAAAAAAAAAAGCTTTTACTATAAATAGAGCAGGTAAGATATGGCCGGCAAGCTATGTGTTCAGTTCACAAGACATAGCAACACAACCCATTGTGGGATGGGATTCATAAATTAGTGAGGAAGTAATGACAGACACTCATTTACTCAACTTCTGCAGTATTTTTACCTGTATCTAAAAATGTAGAGCAGAAAGTGTCCTCTACCACCTGTACGTCACTCCAAACATTACTTTTATCCTCACAATTCTTTAGCATCTTACATTTTTCTTTACACTTAAGTACTTGTATGTTCATTGAACTGGTATTTCGATTTTATCAAGCTATTCAGGCAGGAGTGCCCAAGGAATAGAATTACATGCATCTTTTAAGCTTTAGCAGTAGTTCTTAAGATGAATTTTAAGTTCAAATACAATAAGTGAGCCAATTGTATAATCTTTACAGAAAAATATATAGCTATATACAGCTACGACGTATAACTTTCATGACTAACTTGAAAATGTGCCCTCAACAGAGACCTGTCTATTTCTTCATCGTCACCCGCTCCTGTTTCGGCCATGCCTTATTTCCCTCTACTAAGTCCTTGTCTGGTGAAGAGTTTGTTCCTTCTCTTCCTCCCCCCACACTAGGGAGTGTGTTCTATTTAGAGAGCTGTACAACTTTTTGCCTCGTCAGCAGCAGAGGCTGAAGGTTTTTTTTTTTTTGTTAGTTTGTTTCCTTCCTTCCAACCTGCATTCGTGATGCCCCATATTGTAAGCAAAGGGGACGAAGAAGGCCTTAGAAAAGTTGAGAAGGATGTAGTAATTATGAAGAGAGTGAAGGAGAAAGGGTTCGAGATATGTGCAGATGTTGTTAAAGGTACTGGAGAAATAACTACATAGCTTGCTAGATCAGTCCACATTATAACAAATAGTATAACTAGGTATCAGCACAAGATAATTGCAGTGATCCTATAGCATGACTGCTAATCACTGGAGTAGAACAGGGCAGCAGTGTCCTCTCAACTTATGCTAAGTGGGGAGCTCTTCCCCCCTTACCCCACATTTCTGATGTGTGTGCTGCGGTGCTGATGAGTGGGACACCTCATGTCATTTGAAAGGAATCATGAGATAGCCAAGACTTAACCATTGCTTACTCCTACATGTTCATTGAACAGATGACTTGGTACAGGGTGTACACAGGAATTTGTATCAAGAAGGGAAAAAAAAAAAAAAAATCAGTATCAACTACCATGGTTGACTACTTTCTGAATGCAAAGTTGATGCCATATCTATAAGCAAGTATATAAATATAAATATACCCAGCAGAGTAGGAATGTTAAAGGGGCATTTTTTGTTTTAATTATGTGATAATAATTTTAAGCCTTATGTTTGAATATACACAATAGAATGTTATCTGAACTGGAACAGCAGGTGTTCACAGCGCTCAGGATTCATTTTGACATGTATTTACTGCAGAGTTTGAGGACTGCATGCGTGGGAGGACAGTGTCTGCAGCTTGGAAGTGTAGGCAACAGAACAGGACAATGCAAGACTGTCTGATCGACAAGTGAGGATGGACAGTATTGAGGGAGGGAATGGCGGGCATTCTTCATTGGTCTTTTTTACACACAGGTTTAAAGACCCGAGCATTTACGAGCAATGTAAGACGGAGTATTTGAAAGAGAGAGAACAGTTTAGAGCTACAGGAATTCCAGTTAGGAATGTTCAAAAAGCTGATGGAAGCTGCAATTAACACCCACTCCAATGCAGCACGGGCTTTCAAATTGCTAAAGGTTTTTTTTTATCAGGATTTTTTTTTGTATCACTTTCTAGTGTAATTAACTGAAGACAATCGAAGCATCAAAAATGTCGTGAAAATTTTAAAAATAACAATTGAAAAATTAAAAAAATTTTTTTTGACTAAAATGAAATTAGAGATGCCGATGTTATGATGGATGAAATTGACAGGCAAACTTAATTAAAGGATCATACAATATTTTGAACAGTGTAGCGGTTTCAATGTATCTCCATCACAATTCATCTTCGAAACGATAGTTATAAGGCTCTTCATCCTCCTCTGGAGTGCCATTTTCAATTATTTTGTCTAATTCACTATCTGGAAGAGATGTGTCGAAATCATGCTCTGCTGTTGGGGGTTCACTACGTGGAATTGTTGGGTTATCCCCTGCAATAATCTGGACAGGTTTCTTTGAGGGTGCGGTCTCCCTCTTAGGGTTCATCTCATTGTCATCTTCATTGTCATCTTCATTGTCATCTTCGTCGCCATCTTCAGAAGGGAATGGAATAGGAGGTTCAACAGGACCCCAGTCCTTCTCTGGAAGAATTCCTGCAGGCAGACACATGCAATATCTTACCTAACATGTCATCACAATCACTAGCTCCACCTACTAGATGGCTGCAGGCTTCCTGACACAAGCTGCTGAACAAAACTGATCAGAGCATTTTTGAAGCCACTGCTGTCTAGCTGCAAGGCCGACTTGTCCAACTGATACACTGCACGCTGGTGGACCAATAACGAAACGAAAGAATCATTTGGAAGAACAAACAACAGTAGACGTAGGACTCACCTTACTGAGGAGGAAAGCCAAGACACTAGGACAGCCACTTCTTCCAGGCATGCCCAGAGCACTCTCCAGCATGCTACTATACTTCTCACTTTATAATAACAACATTAGTTAATCAATAGTCGTTTTCGCCTTGATGACAACCCTTACCTGTTTAGCCATGCATAGGCTACTCGTTCGCTGGTGTCAGCTGTAGCCACGTCGCTGAAGATGGCTGCCGGCTCTGAGGAGGGAGTGGCACTGTCGCACCATAAGACTAGAGGCATGGACAGGCTCTTCTTCATGATTACTGGCATTGTTACGGGCGTTAGCTCCATCTAAATATCACCACAGCATAGAAAAATTGGTGTGGTAATCCATACAACTTGATTTAACAAAAATAAGGCATTTACAAATTACCCAGTGCCATCTTTTGACAGTAACAATTAATTAGCATTTAGTATAACAACAACAATAACAACAATGTGATTATACGCAACATTATTGTCTTTCACTCTACTATACAACATCCCTAAGCTTTACAACAATCAGGACTTAGTTTAGCTAGTTTAATTAGCTGTAGTGGCAGAGTTGCCAAAATTGGAACAAGGGAAGAAATACCACGTCAAAAGTAATGGTAGTAGAATCACACATTATTCATGAATTGTATTTCATTACCCTCTGCTCGTGACAATATCATCAAGTAATTTATAACCAATTTCACCTACTGCCACATACTGACCAAGTGCTTCTGGTATAATTATAATAATTTTTAGCTCTGCCAAAATATAAACTCAACTATATATCTGCTGCCATAAACCATTAGGTATGCAGAATACGTTTACAAAGATGGCTACCAGACATGAACAATGAATTACTCCCTCCCTTCCTCCTCCATCAAACTATTACCAGAGTATTGCTCAGGTTGTCTTCACCAGAGAGAGCTTTCAGGAGGTTGACTGAATTGATTACACCCAAGGACTCGGGGAAGGGGGCGGGACTGGAGAGGGTGGAGGGCGTGAAGATGAGAACAGTGGGATAGTTGGTGATGTTGTAAAGAGTGCAAAGGTCAGTATAGCCATCACATGAGACACTACCCAGAGCAGATTTCTTTGCTACAAAACAACAATTTTTTAAAAATACATCACATGATCGACTAAAAGGATCACATGACCCCAAACCAGTAATCTCATGCCATATGTGACACCCATTAGATGTCACATGACCAAACAGACTCAGTGATCACCATAGTAACACAATGACTTACAGTTGTCTAGTCTGTCATTTGCATCCATGAAATGAAACAAAGCTACTTTACTCTTCACAGACCCTAATACACACACACACACACACACACACACACACACACAAATATGAAATACGATGAAAATTGAAGTTTAATGAATATAAACACCAACTTACTACATAAAAATTGCTTTTTATCAGCCAAATAAATATCCTATCAATTTTAATTAGCAAGGGAAAATGGGTCTGTATTCTGCAGTATAAGCCAGCTCTCTCCAGCACTAACTCATTGAACTGGCCAACAAAAGCACATTTAACAACTACATGTAGGTGTAAAAATAGCTCCATTAAAGTGCTAATGGAGACAAGAAGGAAGAAGGATCTCACAACTAGAGCTACCATTGTGCAGCAGATTGGCTATCTGTCACAACACCAGCTGCCAGCAGCAACCCACAAGCAGCTGCTCCATTAAACTGAATGGTGATGAGCTAACACTACAAGAGGCACCTAACCTACTAATGGATCATTAAGGATGGAACTGCAGTGCCAATTGATCAATCATTAAAGTATAAGGTCTAAACACAGAGTTGCTTTATTTCTTTTATTTATTTAATTATTTGCTAGGGAGGAGGGAATGGATAGGATGGGAGTATATATATGTATAAACCAGCTATTAAAACACATGTATCACACTGTCTGGTACATATACCAAACTAATGGAATCCACACCTACAGCAAATTACCCTCCCTCCCCTCCCCTCCTTCCTCCCTTCCTCGACTTACATTGCATGTAAAACATAACCACTGTCCTGTCGTGTTCCTTTATTCTTTCTGCAAAATTGTCACTGGTCAGTGTCAAGCTGTTTGGAATTTTCAGGAATGGCAGAGTGTGGGCTATCTTGCCATACACATCATGTTCCTGTTCATCCAACTCTTGGTGGAGGTCCAGATAGTCATCTACTGCACATACACACACACACAGAGGGAGAGAAAGTAATTGTTGCAGTCCTAACGGGCACAATATAGTAGGTGTGGTTTGTATTGGATGGATGACTTCAATATGTAGCTAGTACAGTGTTTCCAACTGGTATCAGTGAAATGGTAATGGACATATGAACTGTGTGGCCTGAAACACTATAGCTACATAGTAAGAGTAAAATGCTCTGACAACATCCAATGCAACACTTGCAACAGTCATAGTCTGAAACCTAATTTTTTAAAATGGCGGCAACTATTATATACATAGGTTTATCATACCGTCTTCTTCTTCTCCTTCTCCATTTCTTGAAAGTGGTACATCATTTAGGAGCTTGCTAAACAAACAACAAGTAGAAACATGTGAGTCATAGCACATGTGTGAACAGTACCCAAGTAAAAAATCTTGTCAAGAACTTGCAAGATCTTAAAAGAAATTGATCCGACTAACAGGATTTTACATGCCAAGATATTGCATGTCAAATCATGTGTGAGATCTTGTGTGATCTAGCATGATATTAGGGGATTCTACATGGGAAATATCTTGCATTTTATTCACAATTCTTACAATAATTGATTTACCTAAGATCTTACAGGATCACTAGTGACATTTTCTAGAAGTTTTGGTTTATTAGTGTACTGAAAGATCCAGTTGGATCTTGCATGAATCTTGCTGTTGCTTAACTTTAACACTAGAAAATTAACTAAGATCTAGTGAGTTAATGAAAGATCTTACACTAGCTTTAATTTATAATTCTTGTTCAATTTAGCCTAGCAATATTTTTGCAAGATAATGCGAGATCTTATAAGATCATAATCTTGCTGTTTCTTAGTAAATCTCACTATGTACTGGTCAAGCAAGTTAATGCAAGATCTTATAAGATTGGAGCCTTGCCGTTTCTTACTAAATCTCACTATGCATTAATCAAGCAAGATAATGCAAGATCTTATACGATCATAGTCTTGCTGCTTCTTAGTAAATCTCACTATGTACTGGTCAAGCAAGTTCATGCAAGATCTTATAAGATTGGAGTCTTGCCGTTTCTTACTAAATCCCACTATGCATTAATCAAGCAAGATAATGCAAGATCTTATAAGATTGTAGTCTTGCTGTTTCTTAGTAAATCTCACTATGTACTGGTCAAGCAAGTTAATGCAAGATCTTATAAGATTGGAGTCTTGCCGTTTCTTACTAAATCCCACTATGCATTAATCAAGCAAGATAATGCAAGATCTTATAAGATTGTAGTCTTGCTGTTTCTTAGTAAATCTCACTATGTACTGGTCAAGCAAGTTAATGCAAGATCTTATAAGATTGTAGTCTTGCTGTTTCTTAGTAAATCACAGGCATTAATCAGCAAGAGAATGCAAGATCTTATACAATCATAGTTCTTTTGCTGCTTCTTAGTAAAATCTCACTATTCCTGGTCAGCAAGTTATGCACAGATCCTTATAAGATGAGTCTTGCCGTGTTGCTGGGGGTACTAATCCCACTATGCTTAATCAAGCAAGATGAATGGTGCGTAGGCCTGTGCTTAAAGTATGGGTTTGGTTAGTCTTGCTGGTTTCTTAGTAAAGGGGGGGTCTCACTATTGTAGGGGCTGTGTCAGCAAGATAATGCAAGATCTTATACGATCATAGTCTTGCTGTTTCTTAGTAAATCTCACTATGTACTGGTCAAGCAAGTTAATGCAAGATCTTATAAGATTGGAGTCTTGCCGTTTCTTAGTAAATCTCACTATGTACTGGTCAAGCAAGTTAATGCAAGATCTTATAAGATTGGAGTCTTGCCGTTTCTTACTAAATCCCACTATGCATTAATCAAGCAAGATAATGCAAGATCTTATAAGATTGTAGTCTTGCTGTTTCTTAGTAAATCTCACTATGTACTGGTCAAGCAAGTTAATGCGAGATCTTATAAGATCATAGTCTTGCTGTTTCTTAGTAAATCTCACTATGTACTGGTCAAGCAAGTTAATGCAAGATCTTATAAGATTGGAGTCTTGCCGTTTCTTAGTAAATCTCACTATGTACTGGTCAAGCAAGTTAATGCAAGATCTTATAAGATTGGAGTCTTGCCGTTTCTTACTAAATCCCACTATGCATTAATCAAGCAAGATAATGCAAGATCTTATAAGATTGTAGTCTTGCTGTTTCTTAGTAAATCTCACTATGTACTGGTCAAGCAAGTTAATGCAAGATCTTATACGATCATAGTCTTGCTGTTTCTTAGTAAATCTCACTATGTACTGGTCAAGCAAGTTAATGCGAGATCTTATAAGATCATAGTCTTGCTGTTTCTTAGTAAATCTCACTATGTACTGGTCAAGCAAGTTAATGCAAGATCTTATAAGATTGGAGTCTTGCCGTTTCTTACTAAATCCCACTATGCATTAATCAAGCAAGATAATGAAAGATCCTATAAGATTGTAGTCTTGCTGTTTCTTACTAAACCTCACTATGATTGATCATGCAAGATAATGAGTTTTTTTGTTTGTTTTTTACTAAATCTCGGTATGAAAACATTTTAATCTAGAGGAATTTTATGTTTTGCTAACAAGAACCCAAGGTGATGTAATGAACAAAAACTCTATTATCCCTAAAAGTTCTTATTCTGGAAAGAAAAATTATATTGTGATAATTATGTGGCAAAATTAGTAATGAATAATGCAAAAGTTCACAAGAGAAATTTAAGATAAAATTAGTGGTGCTCAAAATTAAATTAGGAATAACTACAACATAAGAATGATTCAGTTCTTTTAGATTTATAAGAACACATTTTGAGACCAGATTAGAAATTGGCACAGCAATTAAAGGTAAGGATGTTTTTTGTACTGGAATAAAAAATACACTGAGAAGATCAGTTTGAGCATATCGCTGCAATTTTTCCCTGCAAGGATTCCCACTCTCTTTAAGCAATGATGTTCTTGTCACTTTAAATGGTTTCAACAGTGCAATCGGTGGTGACAAACAAAATTTCTCTACTACTCCATAATGTGTTGTGCCATTGTGCTTATAACTGCAAACTGAGCTGCTTCGTTTACCAACATATCGAGTAGACAAAATGTATGTCTCTTTTAAATATAACTTGTGAAAAATTAAAATATCCTTCGTTGATATGGCAGTAATGTGAGAAATTACAATTTCCTCTTCATTTGTAAAAGAAGCATGTTTAATAACTCCTGCAGCATATATTCCTGGAAAAACAAGAACCATTTTCTTATTCTGGCGAAGAGAACTTGACAATGATGATATAAATGTTAATGTCTCTTCATTTTCAGTTTCCACTAATTTGTCAGCGTGGCTAACTATAGATTGGCATATATTAATTGAAAAAGATAGCTGTTCCGCAATCTTATACTTTGATGTTATCATGCTAGTTAAATGACCATTTAAATTTTCGAATCCAAACAAAGAATAGACCCATAAAGGTCCCCAAATTCTGGCATACAGTGATAAATGGGAAAGGCTGTGAGCATTTAAAGTACAACTACTGATACCATATAGGTCAGGCAGAAGCAAATAATAATCTTGAAGCATCTCTTCTGCAGCTTTTATTTGAGTCTCAGTAAGCTTAGGTTGAAGTAAAATATGAATAGAACACACTAATAATGCAAAATGATGAACATAAAGGGGTGGCATATTTATAGAAACAAGGAGTGGCAAAGAGTAGTACAAAAGCCAATTCCTGAATTCACTTGCCTTCCAATGCTTTCTATGATTTGCAATACTCCGTGGGGCTCGACTAAAATCATGAGGGGGACATTGGTCTAGTAATTGTGCATCAAGTCTCCCTAAAGCTCTGCCAATGTAGTAAGCGCATGAGTGGTTTAGCGAGCTAACCCATTTATCTAACATCCATTTAGTTACACCTTCCAATACACAGTGCATGTAATCCAATGGAACCCCATTGACTAAATCTACAATTCCAGACAGCACTGATTTCCCTTTTATTCCATTTATACGTGTTCCCTTGACTTCAGCTTCTATGGCATTCTGCAAATTATTGTCATTTGTTCTTATAGGGTATTCAGTATCAGGCAGGTAATATCTAGATGCTGTATGCACTCCAGGATGTAAACATGATGGGCACCCATATTTTCCGTTAAATTGGTTCATGTTCAATATAGGGGCTTTAGCTACCATGTCAAATGAACCAAACAACGGCTGAAATTTTAAGTTTATTATTTCCTCTGTAGTATTCAAGTTAATCCCACGTTCTGACAGATACTTCAATGTATTTCTTAAGTGAGCAAAGAAGATAGTCATAGGGGGTTTTCTTTCAGCTACCCAAAGGGAAGAAACTACCAAATTATCTTTATTCCACCGAACTTTTGGGGGCAAATTTGACAGAGCAATTACAATGGGCCAAACAGTTATGTTAGAGGAGTTAAAACGTGAAATACCATCAGTGCTGATTATTATACCAGGCTTGTGTGATTCACTGTGGCCATTCAAAGCATTCCACTTCACTAAAGAGGACCAGTTCCCTGAAAATAAACAAAAAATCTAATGTTAATAAATAATATATATACATCTTCAATCACTGAAAAAAATCTATGTAGTTTATATCTATTGATCCGTGCAGAATTGTGAAACTACCTACTCACTAACTTTATTCGATAAAATCTTTTTTAGAATAGCTGAAACTTGTGAATGTGCAAGATCCTTAATTAAACACACACACAGACACACACACACACACACACAGTACTTCATATGCAATAGCATGCTGTTTTTTAGGTTACATTGAATGGTTTCACACTTGGTCAGACTATCGAAGTATAGTTATACTGCCGGTTCATTGTGTGAACAGGAGTTTTTAGGCCATTTAGAAAAGCATTCCTCCTCCCCCCCCTCCCACCCCCTCATAATGTCTATGCCCTTCCTAAAAACAATATTATCCTATTATCCTTACACTTATTAAATTTTTTTTTTGGTATTACAAATAGCTACTTTCTACAGCCTAGTATGTTTATAAAATAAAAATATTGCCTAATTATTAATTATCATCACTATTCCACTTACTCAGTAAAACTTTCTTAATCGCTCCACTGATATCAAAATGAATCAGTTTGCTAGGCTCTCTCTTCCGACATACAGTGTTGGCACAGAATTTTTGATTGACTTGTAATTCTGTATTGCAGTCGGCACAAAAGCTGTGTATTTCATTACATAGTGAGGCCTTGCAGAATAGTTTTTTGAATGCATAAACTGTTCGTGGTAAACAGTTATTTGGGGGACATAGCAACTGAAGTAGTTGAAGCAACATGTGTATCGTGGAAAAGGGAAGCCTACATGCACGTTTAAATTCCAGTATTGCACAGAAAGCACCACATAACGAAATTGTTGCATTATCATATAGAGGCTGAAACAAGTCTTTATTGAATTCAAAGCCTTCAGCTGTAGCTTCATCACAATCATCAACTAATGCATCGGTTTCTATTTCTTCCACATCTTGATCAAATTCAAATTCAGTGTCATCATCAGTGAACCCTAGCTGCTCACCATCAGCAGACTCACTATTATCATTCTCACTTGGAACTGAAACAATATCTGAACTTTCTGAATCCCTGCTATCTACTATGCTGTCTTGAAGATGCATACTGCTGTCATCAGTAGTATCTTCCTGATGATTTCCTGTCTCATCAAATGGTGACTGATTCCCAGTGCCGCCATCACTTTGTTTTTTAGCATGATATCTAATCAGCAAAACGTAAGTTTCACTTAACAGATTAACTACATTACATGGGAACTAGTTATTTCAATTGTTCTTATATTTCTGCTGAATTACTATAGCTTAAGTTCACTGTACAATTTTGCATGACAAAAATCTAATATACATCCATGTTTGTATAAGCATACTTACTGAGAACATTTTTTAGATCTCCATTTAGTTGTTTTAGGGAGTGGACAACAAGGATCTTTCAAGTATTTCTTGTATGGACCTCTTTTTCTCCTTTCCATTGCAGCTACTAGCTCTTAATAAAAGTAGTTGAGATAATGTGCATTAATTTATGCCAAATAATCATTACATCATGTTTTACGGGACATTTACAGATTTCAATGTACAGAATACTAACCACACCATGTGCAAAAAAGCAGCTGCACTACAAGATTTAGACTTGTAATATTTTAGAAGTGGACAAAATGTCTGGAAAAAGGAATAGAGAATCTGACTTAAGTTCTGATGATGAATCAGGAGTAGAAGAAATTGCTGAGTTTTCTAATAAGCGAACTAGAAAAAATACTTCAAGCTTCAAAGGAGCCAGTTTCTTAAGAGAAGAACAATTTCAGGCAGAAATGAAAGATAGTATGTATTTCTTAGGCTTACTTGACTTGATTACTTTTCTTCCATTATCTGATTTATCTTGGCATAATAATGTATTAAAAGCATTAAGCATTGTCAGAATTGTAACTAATTGTCTTTGTTTTTAGAGAGAATTCAGGTGCAATGTAATCAAAGTGGCAAAAACTTCAAGGTTAAGATTGTAGCACTTAGCACTACTGATTCAGAACCTCTAACCACCATGAAAGAACTGGAAAAGGGAGCACAACTACTGTTAGATTGGAAGAAAAAATCCTACCCAGTCACCGTTATAAAAGTTTCTGATGGAAAGCAAGGTATGTGATGCATTCATTATTAAATGACAAGCTTATGCAGGTGTGTATGCATATTACACATAGGAAACAGCAGCAAAAAAACTAAACTAGACTGTGAAGCTAAAGATACTGAGCCTGAGGTTGATGAAGTTTCAATCCCTGACGATGTCGATATTGCAAGCCAGGCCAAAACTGAGGTACGTTATAGATTACAGGAATTTAAGCTTTTTTTCCTTCTTCTAGGAGTTAGAAAGGGTGGGATACTTTCTCAAATCTTAAAACTATCGTGATGGAAGTGGCACCAACCTTTTCATACAGTACAATGAAGTAAAATAAGGATAACACTAATTTCTGAACAATTATGGTTATAAGTTTCTCTTTTAGACTAACTTATAAAAAAAATTAATGTCAATGTTTCAACGCAGTACCTGAGCCATATCAGGAAAAACAGAAAGATAACAATTAAATGATAGAGTGAAAATGCTAATAAATAACATGTTTATGAATAAGGCAAGTGGTTAGAGGGTTAACTTATGTAGGTCACAATGTTGACATTTAAAAACTTTCAAAGTTAGTCTAAAATAAAAACTTCTAAACAATTGTTTTTACCTATTTAATTGATAATTATTGAATAATCATGAGATATATTATGAAGTTTGGAAAAATATTTGTACTTGGGAAACTAAATGTAGGAGAGAGGGACTAGTGGATCGAGTGGGGTGAATTCCATAGCTTTATAGTTAGTTCAAAACCCAGGTTTAATTTAAATCACAAGTTCATTATATTTTACTATTGTTCTACAGCTAATGCTAGAGAGAGATAGTAGCAGCTCTAACAACTCAGCTCATGTTCCTGCAGAGATGGTTATGCAAATGTTCAAATCAATACAAAATTCACTGGAGTCTGTTACAGAGGTGATAAAAAAGCTAACACCTGGTCAAGTGATGGGTGATGATTCTTCAAAATACAAGGTATGTATGGCAATGCCAGTTTATTTCTAGTAATTAAATTGCTATTTTGATAACATTTACATGCATAATTCTTGACTTGAGTACGCCTTGAAAATGGAGTACAGTATTTCCTAACCCACCCCACCTTCATTACCACAAAAAGTTAACTGTCCCATGTCTTTCCTGCTATTTTCTCTTTTCTTACCTCCTTCTTAACATAGGTTAATGGGATCAACTTGCAGCACATTCCGTCCAAGAATGCCTATGCATATGGCAGAAGTATTCTAGATGTACTGTTCACTAAAGAAGAACTAGGAAGGTCTGTGGTGGTTAAGTCAAAAAAGAGTGACAAGGAACCATTGCCTCCGGAAAAGATTCAACTCTTATTTGGTATGGTTAAGAGCATTCATTACATATGCATGGTTCTAATAAAATAACCTTCACATGTGGCATGAATTTTAGATTGTGTGAACAAGCGCTACAAAGATTGCGATCATCGTGTTTTATTGAACACCCTCAGTCAAAAGTGCAGGGACAGTACTAGACTGGAAGGAGCAAGGAAAACTGAAATTGAAAACTGAATTTTCAAATAATCATAAACTTTAATGTTCCTTAAATTTTTGAATGCTTTAGCTAGGTGATGAAAATAACTTGCATGATTTGTGGAGGTATTATTTCAAATCTTTTAAAATCCTGCATTTGCTGGATTTTAAAAGATTTACCTAACACAAAAACCTTACTGAGTTTGGCATGTCCTGCATTGGAGTTCTTTCAAGATCTTGTATTTTTTTGTAAAGCAAGATCTTATAAGAAGAATTTTCCAAAATTTGCTGGATCTTGCAAGATATTCACAAAGACCTTTCAATATTTTGGGTGATATCACATGCAAAAACCTGCCTGATCTTGAGAGATCTTAGTTTTATGGCCTTGCAAGATCTTCCAAGATCTTTCAATATCTTGGATAATATGACATGGCAAAAACCTGCCTGGTCTTGAGAGATCTTAGTTTTATGGCCTTGCAAGATCTTCCAAGATCTTTCAATATCTAGGGTAATATGACATGCAAAAACCTGCCTGATCTTGAAAGATCTTAGTTTTATGGCCTTGCAAGATCTTCCAATATCTCGGGTGATATATCACTTATCCTAGTTTAAGATCTTTCAATATCTTGAGTGATATCACATGCAAAAACCTGCCTGATCTGTAAAGATCCTAGTTTTTTAGAACTTACAAGATCTTGCATTCTCTTAAAAGCAAGATCTTGCAAGAATTAGGTTCCAAAAGTTTGCTGGATCTTACAAGGTTCTTCTTGTAAGATCCAGCCAATTTTTTTTGTAAGATCTTGCAAGAATTTTTACTTGGGGAAGCCATACGAATGAATATAGTACGATCATTGTCCCGCCCACAACCTCAAGTGTGTGACAAGTTTGCTTTGGCGTGCGGCACGGTGAAACCTCCCAATAATGTGGTGTGGGAAATAACAGGCGGCCAATGCTTAATGAGGAAATACAATATTAAGTGATAGTGTCAGCCTGTGTGTGTGTGTGTGTGTGTGTGTGTGTGTGTGTGTGTGTAGGTACAATGTGAACTGAGGCTAAATTCCAAGTCAAATAATGTATAATCTCCTGGTCATGCCAGGGGGTGGGAGAAGGGGGAGTGGTCTGTGGTTTAACATTGGCAAGGCCTTTCTTTAGTGATCCCTATGATATGCGTTTCGGTTGCTGAGGTGAGCGGCAGTGTTGAAGATATTTTGATATCTAATACTCTCTAGGGTTCATACAGGATTTTTTAGGGGGGGGGGGGGGGGGGATTTTGAGTGTAACAACTGAGTTACTTTTTGTTCGTTTGAAAAGAAACTAACCAAAACTAAACATACGAGTATTTAGACTTTAAAATCAGCTAACAGAACTTGGCATGGCTAAAGAATTGCCATTGAACATTAAAAAAAAAAAAAAAAGAAAAAGGAAGAAATAATGTTACTGAATTATAAGGAAAATTCAAACAGAACAATCACTGGATCATGGTTACTGTTCCTGCAATTGCTGGTATTATAATACTGTAGCTGATTTAAGCAGTTACATTAGCAAATTCTTTGGGGGGAGGGGGGAACTTCCCCCCCCCCCCCCCCCCCCCCCTCTCTATGAAACCCTACTCTCTTTTTCTTCTTGTCCTAGACTATACTAAAATCATATTACACATTGCCTTTTACTTCTTTTTCCTCCTTGGACTTTAATTCTTTTCTCTTTACCCACTTCTCTATCTCTCCCTCCATCTCTCTTTACCTAGCTACCCTATATGACTTCATAACCTTCACTAGTTCTTACACTACAACACTCATAAGCAAGACTGACAATTGGACTATTGACTCTGTCTTCTATCTCATGATGGCTGTCTCCAGGAGAATGTAATGATCAATCGACAAAGAAGCAAACACATTTTATATAACACCGCTCGTCTAATGTGATGTCTCTAAACTATTTACTCACCAGAACGGTCGCTGGGTTCAATCACAAACATATCCTCAGGGCTTAGCTTGAGAAGTGATAATATTTCATCCACAGAAGACGAAGTGTTCTGCGGTTGAATCATCAAAACATCTCCCGCACTATGCCTGCCACAAACAAACAAAACAAACAAACAAACAAACCAATATTTATTTTGCTAGTTGAAATAACTATATAATCAAACTGACACCAGCAATGAAAATTATCCACTACCCACAGGTGTCCAGAAACTACCAAGAAGCAGTTAACATAATAATAATAATCTATATAACAATACGCTTGTGTGCCACGGTGATGATGTGTATCATGAATAATTCATTGAGCTTAAACCATTCGGTAAAGCAGAGTCATTACCTGAATGTAACGCATTGGCATTACCTGAATGGGTAAAGTACCGTATTATTTACTAGAAGATGATTAATTGTAACTAAAAAGCAGGTGGAATAGGCGAGGAAGGTGGCATAGTTTAAAAAAAGGAAGGCAACAGTTTCGCAAAGCCTAAGTCCACAATCATGATAGAAGTACAGAGAGACTCAGAAGCAGGAGAGATTGACAAAGGAGGAGAAGAGAATCCATGACTCAAAAAGAAAGAGCTGAAGAAAGGAAGGGAGGGGGATAAGAAAAGCTGAGATACAGGGGAAACAAAGAGTGCAGGAGAGGGAAACTGATGTAACTTTACCAAGTGGTAGAGAATGATAACAACTTTTGCTACTGCATTCATACTGTGAAATATGTACGTCAAGTGCCACTGTGTGGTGGGGTACTTGCTAGTAACAATAATAATAATAATAATACAATAAATACAATTAATAATAATGAGCAAGATAATAAAGCCGCCATTTTTCAGCTATTAAAATGCCATTTTGTAAAGAAAAGCAACCGATTCTAAAAATTGAGCACTGGCTAGACTAACTTTATTCAATTCAACAATATTAATTAATGCAATGATAAATAATAATTATTTTGCAAATTTTAAAAAAGAAAGAATTAATTTAAACCATTCTCACGTGATTCCTGATCCACTGGTATCCAAGGAAACCAGTCTAACATCCTGGAAGTGTTCCAGCGGAGTGACTCTCTGATTAGATAGAACGGGAGCCAAAAAAGGATGTTGACGTGATGGCTTAGTGATTGGAACAGTGGGCGTGGCTTCAGCAGTAGTGGTTGCCATTGTGGGTGTGGTTTCAGAAGTCTCAGTAATTGCACTGGCTACAGATTCTTCATTTGCAGGAAGTGACTTTTCAGAGATAAAAATTACTGAGTACTTTGGAGGCAAGCTGAGTAAGCATCAGTCAAGAAACAACAACAACAACAACAACAACAACAACAACAAACAGCATGTTTAAGTTATACCAGAGAATGCAGCACTATGCATTCGCCCATGTATCCAAGAGTTAGCTAAAGTATATCCAGTTCAGCTCTTTTGGTCAAAAGGTTCTTTGTAGTTAACATTTTAGGATACAGTTGTAGCTCGTCAATAACCGTCATGTTGGGCGGGAGTGGGTGGAGCTTCATTAGTACCTCCCATAGTTGCTCCAGCCATGGGTCAACCACAGCATCAATTCTATATAATACACACCACATACGAAGTGTATACATATGATCAATTCTATACCATATAAAACAAAAACAGAAAGTCTTTGTGTGGCATTAATGTACTAATAGACTTGACGAAAAGCAGAACATTTATAGTAGTACATTGATCACTTCTAATTAAATGGCCAATTCTAATCAATTAAGCCTATTCTCATTAAATAGCTTATTCTAATTAATTAACCAGCTAAGAGCTATATAATACTTTACTATAGAACCATTAATTTAAAATGGAATTGTCAGGAAACTGGTTAACAGACAAACAAAATAAAGACTCATAAACAAACAAAACCAAAACAAATAAAAGAGTTCATCAAGTTAACACTTCCTGTTTGGGCTGATTTGAGTAACCTGTCAAACATGTAGGACTTGGACATGAACATTTCGTTCAATGATAAGTCATATCTCCAAACAAGCAAAGTATAGCATTTGTTTATACAAAAACAACAACAAACAAACAAACAAAACAACAACAACAACAACAACAATGGATGATACAATGAATACAGCAAAAACTATATATGTAAGTCAAACTAATTATTATTTTATAATAAAGACTAGTAAATTGCCTAATGGATATGCAGCTTACTAAATGCTATCAAACTAGCTATGAGGGAAAAAAATTTATATAAGTGAGCATTAATTAATTTTTATCTCCCTCTGGGGGCAATTTATCTGTCAGGGTTACATCCAGACTACATATATCCATAGTAGCACCCAATCCAGTACTGCTACAATGATCCATAATGGAAACTGTCTTTCTCTCTCTCACCCCAGATCATGTTGGTCATCAGCCAAAGTAAGAGGAAGGAGGGGCGTGGCACCCAGCTGCAAAAGACGTCTGTGCAACCGTTTTGCTACGAAGTTGTACCTACAGAACATAAATAAAGCAATCGGCAAAAGTCACGGTGGTTGACGAGAAAACATCATTCAGAGCTCTGCAAGTTAATTACGCACCTACACACTAATCTCATTGGGTGGAGATATGCTGATAATGGATTGGTAAATATTAATTGATATGACATGCCAGGGCTGAAGAACAGAAATCCAGTCCAGGAGGGAGGAAAAAAACAAACAAACAAACAAAACAAACAAACAAAAAACAAAAAACAAACAAAACAAAAAACCAATACAAGGAGAGAAAACACATTTTTCATGTTAAAGACCCTGGCTTATGTTAAAGACCCTGGCTTATGTAAAAGACCCTGGCTTATGTTAAAGACCCTGGCTTATGTTAAAGACCCTGGCTTACGGTGATACATTCAAAATTACGCTAATTTCATGTTGCCTAGTCAAAATACTAGTACTGAAGGATTTGTAGGGAGGGGTGGAGGGAACGAAAGCAGAGGCTTTTCCAGCACCTGTCTCTCCCCTTCCCTTAAATGCAGTCCTAAATATATAATTAAATTTCAATGGCTTACAAGTATATGAGATATAATTTTTTTTTATCGAGTTCAGATGTCTGTACTTTGTATTTTAATAATCCTGATTACTCAAGTTGGTATAAATGAAGGTAAAAACACGTGGACAATTTACAGTCTACCTACATAAAAAAAACATGGTGTGCACTATTTGTAATTTCACTCAACTCTTATTAAATTAATCAAATTAATAGCACTAATTCTCACCTATACACTGACCACACCCACTTCAGTTTAGAGCTACTATCATTACTTTTGGTAGGAGGAGTCTCCCAATCCCAGGATTGAGACTCGAACCTTCTCGAGGGAGTTTGGTGGGAGGGACTTGCGAAGAAGCAGTCGCCAGAAATGTCTCATGTTGTCAGGCTCGTCTCCCTGGCCCGTAGTGGCACACACTAACACAACCAGAGGCTCGTACAGCAGTCGAGACTGGAGATAACACAAGAACGGTTTACAGAAAATGGGACTCAAACAATCAGTTGAAAAACAACAACAACAACAACAACAACAACGACTTGAAGCATTGTTACAGTCTATGCTAAAATAAGAGAATTGAATTTAAATTGGGTGTGGTCTCACAGGGTAGACCCTTTACCAAATGCTCCACAGGACCGGTAAAGTGACAATTTGCAGGACCATCTTACCCTGCATGGTCAGAATATTAATATGGTGGCAATGTGATTTTGAGATGTTTGTGCCTGTAAGTTACTGAACAACAAGACAAAATTAGGAGTTTTACCAGATTTTTCCTGCAGAACATTTGGTAAAGGGTCAATCCTGCAGCAGCATGTGATGAATAGAAATAGCTACGAAAACGGTGTAAGAAGATTTTTAATCAGTAACATTTGAAGGGCATTAATTCACTTACTATGTCGTAGTCGTCCATGGCTTGAACTTTAACCTTGAAGTGTCTTCTGAGACCGCCTCTGCCTATTCTCTCAGCGGTGTCCTGCGCCGTGCCAGTCTGACTCCCGAAAAGCACCGCCAATCCCCTATCCGCCATACTTGATGGCAATCCGACGACGTTCGGTTGGAGCAGAGGGAACCTGCTGCAGTAAAGTTGTAAGACAAGTAATCTAGCGTCGCTTTTGACGATGCGTTCCCTTTATTAAAGCAGAGTGGGAGTGGCTGAATGATGTTTGCTGAATTGGCTTTATCCAGGTCCCGTGGGTTGGACTGTCAGTATTCTATAGTCTAGAGTCAGTCAGTCGTAGGTTCTGGTGCTGTAGTTAGAAGTAATGGGAGAAGTAGATGACTTGTCCGGTGAGGAATTCGGAGCTGAAGGTAAAGTGTGGGGTTTTATAACTTATAGCTGAGATATATATTGGCCATTCATTTCAATTTTTTTTTTTTTTTTGTAGATTCTATACATTATGTTGTGCTCTAGCTAACGGTTTTGGGTAGTCATTAACGCAATGTTAATATATAGAATAAGCTAACAGCTATCATCTCTGATCTGGCAGACAAATCTACTGGGATATCTAGAAGTTGTGTCAGGTAGAGGGTCTCTTCAGTTAGTTTGTGAACATCAAGCAGTCCTTTCATAAGAGATGTCTTCACAATGTAGAGAGCTGTACAGATATGTCCTGACAGCTTGCACTAATAGGATGTGTTGTACGCTGAACAAAGAACACAATGGGATTGCCTCGAGTCTTGTAACATGTCGTTTAGATAAAGTTTGTGACATATCTTCCTTGTTGACTAACATTGAGATATCTGCAACTCAATTGAAAATGTCTAGTGGGAAGTTATTATTGCACTGGCACAAATTGTTTAATTGCTGAACAATACTGAGTGTCTCTAAGGTTCATAACTATTTTTAAGTTCATCTAGTCATCATGCTCACCACTTTTTTAATTTCCTTTCTTCCGTTTCTCTGTCATATTCTTTGTGCTTTGTCTGGTAGAGTACTTGGCTCTGAATCAGCAGTTGGACAATCTCAACACAGTGCTAGATGTTTTGGAGAGACGGAGTGACCACATTCAAGAGGAGGCCAAGAAGCTGATTCGAGAAGCTAGAGAAGCTCGACAAAACTCTTCCATGGCTTCCAATGGAGACAAGCAGGAAGATTCGCAGAGTGGGGAAGATAGCAAGAAGGAAGAGGCTGCAAGAGATGGAGTTGGAGTTGAAGAAGACAAAGAAGTGAAACAAGACAGCAAGTCTAAAGAAAATACTGAGGAGTGATGTTTCAAACTTTTATCATACAATTTTCATCCAATCATTTTGTTTTGTTCAGCAGCAGTGTTATATCGAGTGCTTTTATTTTGAATGGGTAAAGTGACTTCATATTTACTTGCCGCTAAATGAGTGTGTCGTGGCATAGATACATAGATATTGCATGCAGCGCATACATGTATTCATTATTCGTTGAGTTGGTCTGCCCACGCGGGAGCCCCTCCCCCCGTAAGAAAGTGCTCACAGTTGAAAACGCACAACATAGCAGCAAATGGCTGAAAGTGTGTCAAGCTTGAAAAGACTTCTCGACTACAAGCTACTCTTCGATTGCCTCGCTGATGAAGCTACTGGAAAAATATCTGTCCCCAATTTGTCTATCCGCTGGCCAAGAGATTCGGAAGCCAAAGGTGAGTTTTGTCTCTCAGGTTACGTCATCATCAACAACAATAACAACAAACGCAATAACAGCAACAACAACATCAACAACAGCAACATCAACAATGGCAACATCAGCAGTAGTAGCAACACCGGCAACACACTTGAGATTTGTATTTCTAAACTCTTTTATGAGAAGCAGAATATTTAGTTGAGGGCAAATTCACAATACTGGTCAGTGTATAAACAAGCAGTATGGAAATACATTGAAGTTTGCTCTCCAATCGACCTTGACAAATATTTCTATTATATAATACTTCAAATCACTTAACTCACTAAGCCACTAGTTTTCCCCCTTCATAGTGATGATTGTAGCTATGGTAGCTATGATGCCAATTTGGGAAACAGTTTGGACCATTGAAAATTGAGGTCTTCTATATGACTCTAACAAAAACAATAACAACAACAACAGCAACAGCGCTTAATAAAGAGGGGCACTTAACAACCCGCGACTACGGTATTGCAAGTATAAAAGTTTTGAACTGCATTATAGTAATATTGCAAGTAAACAATTTTTTAACTTCATTACATATTGCAAATAAACAATTTTGTTTTTGACATAGAGTAAATTCTCTTAGGTTTTGTGCTTAGCAGTTGTTGTTAGGAGTTTCAAGTATGGTTTGAAAAAAAAGAAAATTTTATAGGACTCCCCGAGTTGTTGTTTTATTGCTGCACATTTGAAACTAAATTGACCTTTTGGGAGAAAACTAGCTGCAAACTTCTATCAAAGGTCAAACACAGAATATAGCTACTTTTATATGTACTATGAATGCTTCAAGTAAACTTTTGGGCATCATGTTCAAGTACACCTGGAGAAACTGCCAACACTCAGTTAACAAATCACTCCTACTTGATATTATTAATGAATATGATTTACAGTCACACTTCAAGTCTATGAATATTAAATATTAAATAGTGAATTTAGTCTAATGCATTGTAATTTGTAGTTCATAGCTGGTTATTAATCACACCCACTCTTAGATTAACCATATTCACGATCCAGTACTTGAGCTACAAATAGAGTGTGGGCACTTGTTGTGACAATCTCGTATGACCTGAAAACTACCGTACACTGACACTACACCAAGTTACTCCAGTGCCTTAGCTAGCTACCCTAGAACTTGTTAGAAATTGTAACAAAGTTTGCCTAGAAATCTGGTGAATAAAACTGCTACTCTATAAAATTTAGCTAGTTGTTTTGCTTCAAAAACTCGTTACAAGAAGACCATCAATCCCATGCACTACCAGGCAAAACAAATTACTTATAGTGGGTGAGGTTGAGTGGGGAGTGGGGACATGTGGTGGGAGGGAAGAATTGGTGGTCTTCCCTAAAAAAAAAAACAACAACAACAAACAAACAAACAAACAAACAAACTAAAACAACAACTAAACTAGTCTAAAACAAAAATTGTAGCGAGTTTAAATGTTTTCAATAACTTTCTTCTTCTCGTGTTTTATTTGTCCCATTTTACCAATTAATATTAATTCAATAGAGACCAAATTTCCTTCTGGATGTATTAAGAACTGGAAAGCAGTTGCAGATAAAGATGGTTACCTTGACTGGGATGCCTTCTCATCTGGACTAATTACAGCTTTACAGAAAGACCAAGCTGAACGAAAGGAATTTTCAGAGGATGAAATTTCAAAGAAATCAAAAGAACGCCATGGAGAAAACTATAGCTTGGGAAAATCAGTTCTCATTAATCCCGTGAAATCTTCAGAAATCGAAGAATTTCTGTCAGAGTGTGATGGGAAGAACCTTGTGAAAACATTGGCACAAATGAAGAAAGAAGTATACAAGTGCCAGTCTGCATTGCAGCAGCAACAGCTGCAAAAGGAAGCTGAATCGAATAAAAATGGAGATGAAAATCAGGAAAAACCAAAGGATAGACAAGGAGACAAGGTGTTTGCATATTTTATATAAAGTCGGTACAATTTATTAAAATTTCTTTGAACCTTTTTTCCCCTTAGAATATTTCCTTGGAAAAATCAGGTTCTGAGAAGACAGAATTCAAAGAACAAGATGTTGGGAATGAGAAAGAAGAGTTACTGAAGGGAATAGAAGTCCTACGTCAGACACAACTGTGGTTCAATAGCCGCCTAGAACAACTAGAGATAGAAGGATCAAGAAACAAAAAGGTAAAAAATACAATTTGAATGATGCTACAATTCCTACATTCAAGCACACACACTAACACACTCTTATACATGGTATTTTCCTCCTTTCACCAGCCTAGTGTGGAAGAGCTGCTGGCTATCATGGAGGGTTCATCAGTAAATCCAGCTGCTCAAACTCTGCACCATATTCAGAAGATTAATGCACACTTGAGCTCCTTAGCTCTCCATGCTCCTGTGACAGTCTCTGCCAACAAGCCAAGAAAATCTAGTGCAGACATGAGGGAGGAGAGGAGAGTGCAAAGGTTGATGTCTGAGCCAGGTATGTATCCAAGATTTTATTTAAAGAGCAGGAAAGGGAAATATGTGGGCTACAAACTCTTTTTCTGGTGTTTCTTAAAATTTCCATCTATTCTGATCTGAGTCCGGTTGGTATAGCATACACTCTAACTGAATGGGTAAAGTGTCGCCTCTAACTGAATGGGTAAAGTGTCGCCTCTAACTGAATGGGTAAAGTGTCGCCTCTAGCTGAATGGGTAAAGCATCGCCTCTAACTACTAGTCTCGTGTAGCCAGACCCTTTACCCCATCACGCTACGCGGGGGAAAGGGTCTGGTTAACTGACCATGTACGAGTTGTGTTTGCTGTCAGCATACCGGGTGATTGTGGTCTGGATCAGAGAAAAAAAGGAGAAAAAGATTATTTGGACCTTCAATCCCTCAAATACGAAGCCATAGAATGTCTACCACCATAGACATATTTCTGCGTATAGAATTGATCTCTACAGCTCCATACATTACATCACTCTAGTTGACCACTCAACCCACGTGTTACCGCTCTCCATTGTCTGTTCTATTGTTCTTCTCAGCCCAATTAGCGAGGGGAAGCTGCACAACTCGTACACGGTCAGTTAACCAGACCCTTTCCCCCACGTAGTGTGATTGGGTAAAGGGTCTGGCTACGCGAGACTATCTAACTACTAGGTAAAATGTTATCCCATTATACTATTTAGGAAGTGAAGGCTTAGAAACGACGACTATTTATAGCTAAAAGAGGGTGAAATTGTTGAGGAATGAATGGAGAAGGCAATAGTTTCACAAAACCTAAATCACTATCATGAATAGAAGCGCAAAGAGCTTGAGAAGCAGGAGAGATGGACAGAGGGAGAAGACTCAAATAAAGAGCTGAATAATAGAGAGCTGAGATGGCTCAGGGTGAAAGGGAGCAGGAGAAGGAAAGCAATGTAACTAAATCAAGTAATGAAAGATGATAAAAGACCTCGTGCTACTGCATTCATAAGTTAAAAAGTACATCAATCGGTCACTAAGTGGCCGGGTATTGCTAGTTATTATTATGGTCATTGTCATTACCATGATCATTATTGTCATCATGATCAGTCACTTCATTCAGAGAGCAGATAAGTGAATAAAATAATTAAAGGCTTAGGAATGACATTTGCATTGTGATTGTAGTAGCTTGCTTTTAGCTATACATGACTCTTCAATTGTGACCGTCTATAGGAAAACCGGGCACAACGCGGCGTACGTAAATATCGAGAAAAGATTGATCGATTTCTTAAAAATGTATTGTTTCAAGCCTACGGAAGGGAACGGTTAGGTCTATTATAGTGGGAACGACTTAAGCTACGACGATAAAACTTGGAGAGCTCAATAACTGGATGCAAACAACTCTGTAAGTGCAAAATAAAATTTTTTGAAGGGTGCCACGCTGTGCCCGGTTTTCCTGTAGACGGTCACAATTTATTCTCAACTCTTTTTAACTCAAAAATCAAATTATGGAACTGTGGTCCTGAAGATACACACAAACATACAATGCATGGGGTGAACCACTGCAGCATGTGCCATACAATAATAATCTAGAGGTCAGAGGTCTAGAGATCTAAACACAGTAACAAATAGTTCAAAGTCCAATGTCACTACAGTGATATTGTATTTTTTTAAATTGATTCCTAGTGCTACCTCACTTTATGTGCATTATTTGTCAATAATTTTTACCTTCTCTCATTGCAGGTCCAGTACTGCTGCCTAATAGACCACGAAGATCTCATCGAGCCACTGTCACTTCCCCAACTCATTCACTCCACCCACCCACCACGGAATCAAGTGCACGGGTCATTGGCATCGACCCACCACCGACCAGCTCCATGACCCATCTCAGCCAGGATTTATACAGAGGCAATGTTCCTCGTCGCTCACTCTCCTTTCAGGAGATCAGAGCCTCCCATCCTTCACAGGAGAGACTCAAGCAAACATCTAAAAGAGCCATCTCGAGTCCAGAAAAGCGCGAGTCAGACAAGCGGTCAAAGCCTAGACGCTCACACTCCTTCAATTCAAATTCTCTACACAGTGAAGACATTGATATGGCACGTGCTGGTACCCACATGGAATATTCTTCCACCATTCCACAATCCCAGGGATATCCCCTGAGGGAGACCATGTCTCTTAACCAATTGCCTAATGGAGAAGTAATAAGCCAGGGGTACAGCAGTTATAGCTCCGCCTCCCAGAGGTTGGGGCGTGGTGGTCTGGAGGACAGCTACTCGGGAAATTCAATCCCATTGAGAAGTTCGTCTATGATGACACTCCCATCTAGGGAGGCACAAGGCAAGGAACAGAAGAAGAAGTCCAGTAGATCCCTTCAGAAGAAGCTGGAGAAGGTAAAACAATGTGGATTGAAATGAAATGATTTTAGTTCTTCATATTGTATTGGGTTAATATAACTTAATACAACTGTCATACTTACAATAAGGCTTACCATTTCTATTTCATTTCATGTTAACAGGAAGAGCTGCGAGCACGGCAAGTAGCTGCCCATCAACATGTCCTGCAAACTGAAGCTTACCAAAGACCTTATGTGCAAGCACAAGTCACTTCTAGCCGTTCAATAGTATAACAGTTTGAGAACTTTTTTTTGTAATTTTGACACAACAGGATTTTTACATTGTAACTTTAATTAACTTTTATGGGAATTATCAAAATGGTATTACATTGTATTTATCAGAAATCACCTTTTTATTTTATTAACAGATGGATAGCATGTATTATAATTGCGATGTCACTATGGTAAACTCTACTCAAAGTTATAAATTATTAAATAATTATCTCTAAAAGTGAACAAGTGCAATAAAAATAAAACAAGTCGAATATGATAAATAAAAACTAGTAATTGTTTTAATAGTTGTCATGTGACTTGGCTTGTCATAATGCTAAAATAGTACGGACTCAGTTGGGATTATTTTAAGTGAAAAAGTAGGATAGGATTGACTAACTAGATGAGTATGAAGCTCAACTAATTTGAACAACAACTATTTTAGAGTTTAACTACACAGGGAATTAACTTTCTCATTGTAAATTAAATTTCTTTTTTGATACGATTTGGTAGGTGGACCTTCACCATCAAACTGAGAATAGCACAAGAAGATGATGGACGTACCTAGCTAATGCAATGTAGGTGTGTAGGGATGTTTTTTTTTGTTGGAATGTTGGGGGTAACAGTAATTAATACTAACAACCATCGATATACAGACAAAAAACAAAACAAAACAACAAAACAAAGCAAAACCCAAACAACAACAACAACAGCAACAATAGCAACAACAACAACAACACAAGACAAGAGCATGAATATGATGAATGCTTATATCATGAGGTACAAGGATCAGGAATGAGTAGATAAGTATATTTTTGTTTACTAGGATGAAAGATTGACCAACAGAAAGGAATAAGAGGTTTTATGTAAATGCATGTATATTTTTAGGGTTGTGCAAAGAAATACAAATAGTTAATTGATTAAAGGTGAAAGAATAATAGGACAAAAAACTAATAAGTGAATTGTAATAGTTGTTCATGGGGCATGACACCACACTGGGTAATGGAAATCACCTCATACCTCTATATAGGGTTTTGTGCTATGTATTATATTTGGGTAGTTCACGTGTAGGGAATGATTACCTATCGTCTAACTCATCAGTAGTTCCAAATATAACAAGTTAGTCGCAACCATTTTTTACAAAACCATTATATCCTTTATAATTGTCTATTAGAACTGTTTAAGGTCTAATGGTGGCATTACAAATAATGTTGTTGATATGTAAGAGCAACGAGAGTTGATAGCTATTTACAGCAACACAAGATTCTCAAGGATTTCTGGGAAGAATACTTGTATTGTTTTGCTCTTAAGTTTAAATAACAATCACATGTTTAAAATTTCCCTGGGAAAAACTGCCTCAAAGTTGGGGATTCCCCTGGACCTTTCCCCAAATAGTGTTTTATAAAACTAGTGGGCTACCTGCTTTT
>WLWD01004561.1_pt1 | contig 36289 bp, 10 predicted proteins | sample 6712731 | NCBI WGS metagenome assembly WLWD01 (sample SAMN12718690, study PRJNA576275) | sponge metagenome | isolation source: marine sponge | host: Mycale hentscheli | place: New Zealand: South Island, Marlborough, Capsize Point | collected 2014-11-01 | reverse complement strand
GTACATTTCTATATCTACAGTCAGTGGTTCGATGACCATACTTCTTGCACACACCGCAAGGATAAGTGGGTTTATTAGGGTTACTAGAATGCCTAATAAAGGTTCTGTCAGACTCTGAAGCTTTAAGGGAACCAGCAATATCACTGAGGTCTTTGAATGACTTGAGTTCACGCGCATCCATAGTGGACCGCTGATGGTAAGATCGCGACGCTCGAAAAATAGAGCTAGCGGTAAAGAGAAGTAAGTCAGCTTTGCTATCAGTAGCCATGTCGATGGAGTCGACTAACGCTTTGGCTTTAGCATAGGCTCTCAGCGAATCAATGGAACGGTATTCTGAGGCAAAGTCAGTGAGCTTAATGCCTAGAGAAAGCTTACTAGACCCTAAAGAGCTAATAAGAGCAGTCTTCAACTCAGAGTATGTAAAATCAGAACGATTGATGGAAGCTATATAGTCAGCCGCCGTTTCAGACTGTAATTTCTGAATCAGGACAGTTTTAAAACGAGCACGAGGGCATTCAATATCAGTGAGATCATCCTCTAACTTCTTTATATATTTGACGATATCTACGCCTTCTTTATGTGGAGCCATAGCATTAATCTGCCGGTTCAACTCAGCATCTTTAGAAGCAAGCGAGGAAGCCGGACGAGAAAGTGCTGTGGGACGCATGCGTGCCATCGAGTCAAACACAGACATTAACCTACGGGCAAGCATATCATCCAAAGTCTGATTATCACCACGGACAGCACCGGCTGACTCATGGGAATCATCATCTCCCAACCTAGGATTAGTATTGGAAAGGTCATCCTCATGCACAGAGAGGGCATTATCAAAATCTTGTTCCTCTACCATCTTATGACTATCAGAACGGGTAGACAAAGGAACACAACTAGAACTAAGGGCGCCTAAACAATCAGAAACGTCAAAAGTAGGAGTATAACTAGGCTCACCCTGAGAAAGACTTTCAGATTTCTTATTAACCTTCACTTTATTTGGAAGTATATGTCTAGGGGATTCGGAACCAGAATCAATGCCAGAATCCTTTGAAGTCTTCTTACAAGCTCTGTCTCGGGTCTCTCTCCGGCTCATCCACAGGCCACCAAGACTCGGGAATGACTACAAACAGTGAGAAAAAAATATATCAGCAAACAGAAATCGCACCAGAATGAACACAGGTGACAAATCAGACCGTGATACACGATACCAGGAGATGGCTGCCACAGGACGGGAACTCCGGAACACCGCTGAGACAGTAACTCGACTGGGTCAGTTGAACGGAACTTGACGCCACAGGAAATCGAGGCTCGGACTTGAAAGGTAAGATCGTTAGACAGTCGACCACCGAGGTGAATCGGACGAAATTGTAGCAGACACGGATGGTTGGTAGACTCGGGCTTTCGACGAAGATGGGACCACCGCTGCGACCAATTGTGGGGCGTACGGGGCAAAGAGAGAGATACACACACACCAAGCCTCAGAGGAGACGCAGTTTACTCATACGCTGGTGTGGTGCGGTACACTGCCACCAGAGTTCTTCCCCAACTCAACCTAATCACCTTGACCAATAGAATTTTAAATCTATTTATCGAAAAATATAGGGAGCACGAGGTAGAACTGAAACTTAAAATGAAGCACAATGCTTATAAAGAAAATTGGGAACACGCCCACAAGATGACACTCTATTACATGACTTCCTGCATTGCAGCGCGAAGTTCGTGTGCAAAATGCAGGCACAACAACACGTGGCACGAGAACAGACAATCACGACTAAGTCATATGATGATACACAAATAAGGTAGACGAACACAAGCTAAATATAGAACAAATGCAATAAATGCATAAAGTAAAATAAAGATACGTAGTTCTAAGTTCGGCGAATTAGGAGGTGGGGCTGATGCCTCACCTCTCATGTCCGACCCACAGCTCGCTTCGCTCGCTCGCCAATAAACAAACATCCCTGAATTTTCAATTGTGTTACCCCTGTAAGTGTCTCGCTCGCTACGCTCACTCGCCAATTAGAATGCCTAGAAAATTTTACTTTATGACCCAGACTTTATTTGTGGCACAAAAAACAACAACAAAAAACAGAGGCGGCCAAAGAAAATTGTAAGAGAAATATTTCAATTTGTGGATGTGGAGTTTTATAGCCACATTGCCTGAAGTATTACACATTAGAAAAATGTTCTAGGACTGTAAATGTATTGTATGGTTAAGTGTAATGTAGACAGAATATAAAATTTTCCTTGCTTTTATCTTTCAACATCAATTAGTGCATTCAATTAAAAATAGTGTCTCCAGTTTAATATTCATTCTTGTATTTCATGGACACAAATTCTTTTTTTCTTTTTTGTGTGCAAATTTGCAAAAGAATTTGTTTCTTTAGATATAGCAAGATAATGTACTTTGGATCATTTGGGTCCACAAGGTAGCTAAGGAATCTCCACTGCAATATGATGGAGACATTCATCAACTTGTATCAAAGAACTGTTGAAATGACTACCTGTTCTACATTGCAATTGGCTACTGTACACATTAATTACTATAATACAACCTTTGTGGTGGGACAAAAGCAAGGTTGGTAGCTACCAATAGTGTTCAGTTTGATCAACTTACAGTTATCTTGATTTTTTTCAAAGGGGATGCACAAAATTGTATATCTAAGAACTACATGTGTTAGTATGCATCGGATGCATAAGGCTACCAGTACATATTCGGTCAAGTCAGACCCGGATGTGGCCTTGATCTGACAGAGTGAGAGAGAACTTGATAAGCATGTGGCCTGGAGGCAAGCTGGTAGACTGTTGCACCGCCAAGAAGACATCTGGATAATGATCCTGCTGGGAGAGCTTGTACAGAAGGTGTTTGGCATGGACGATCTCATCGTACTCTAACATTCCTGAGTGGTGTCTTGCTTTGCCACGACCACAGTTGAAGGCAAAACGACGCATCCATGCAACTACTCCGATGAGCATAAAGAAGGATGAGAATCTCGACCACAACGCGTGGAGAAACTTCACTTGTTCTTCTGGGATACGGAGGCACGACTTGATTGTAGCACAGAGGACAGATGCTGTTGGCTTAGACAACTTATGAGTGGGCCAACTGGAAGAAGGAAGGAGGAGCCATGCCGGACCTGACCTGCTCAAGCACACCACTAGTTTAGTGGCGAGTGAGCGGAGCGAGCGAGACAGTATTAGGGGTGGATAATGCAAAATCGGGTATATGTTATTATGTATATATGTATATATGTATGTATGTATGTATTGTACGTATGCCCTTTAAGCGCGCGCGTGGAACTTTATTCTTAAAAAAACACGGCTTTTTAGGCTCACAGGTCTGGAGCACGGATACCTCTGCTTGCTAAATCTGCTGGGTTGTCATTAGACTTGACATGTCTCCAGACAACGTTAGGCAGAAGTTGCTGGATGGATTGAACCCGATTGGCTACAAATCTGTCAAGGAGAGGAGGGGACTTCGGCAGCCAATGCAATACGACTTCACTATCAGTCCAAGCGTGGACATGTTCAACGGGAATATTCGAGACGGATCTGTTATGGTTGAGCATCTTAGCCAAGAGATGGGCTCCGGTCAGTTCCGCTCTTGGGATGCTGTTCGGCTTAACAGGAAGGACTCTGGCCTTAGCAAATGACTAGGGATGATGACATGCTACCTTCATCGTACACTATCCGAAGATAGATAGCGGCTCCATAGGCTACTGTTGAAGCATCACAGAACCCATGTAATGATCTGGAGGCTGTCAGTTTCCCTGTGGACGAGAAGAGTCGACGTGGTACGGCATGTTTGTTGATGGCAGGGAGGTCACTTACTCAGGTATCCCACCGTTCCCGAATGTCATCAGGAACCGGCTTGTCCCAGGGCAGTGATCTCTTCCACATATCCTGGAACATGATCCTCGTCAGGATGATTGCCGGACAAAACAGCCGGAGGATGTCGAACACCCCGGCCGTCCCTGAGGCAATAACACGTTTTGTTATCAGCTCGTTAGAAGGGGTGAAATTGCGAATCAGTTATCAACTTGAAAATAAAAATTGATATTTCATGGAACTGGATCACTGAATTGAATTCAAATTTTGCGCACAAGCAACATACCCCCCTTAGAATAAAGTTACAGAGAGTTTTTTTAGAATAACGCACGAGTAAAACGTAAGAAAATTTTCTGTTTACAAAAAAAAAGAATATAGATATTAGAAATATGGCTCTGTAATGTTGCGAAGAAGCCGCAAGCTACCTCTGGAAAAAAATGAGCATGGTAGCTCTTTTGGCCACTTCGAAATAACTCCGACTAGCAGCCAGTGTGCAGAGCTGTATCTCCGTCCCAGGCGGGTCTTCATTCTTCAAATTTGGCTTGCTGGAGTCCTCTGTTAGTGCCCATTCCACCTGTAGCAACGAAGTAAGTCCACAGTACACAGAAAAATACACAACAAAAACAGTCAATTTGCGGTTACGCACCTCGGTTTCCGGTAGCAGGTCACCCTTAAGAGAGGGGACCCATAGCAACTGTTGCCAAGGCTAAATAGAAGTGTTAAGTTCTATCAACCACAGAAATCTAGCCTCAAACCTTTCTCTTAACCCACCACTCAAACTTATTGAGAATTGTAATATTACTTTAGCGTGGTGGTTATCTGCAAGTGAGTAGCTCAGTAATCAATTTACCAATTGTGGTAGAGCTTATCAGTGGTATTTAACCTTTAAGTATATAGCCAAAGAAGCTTTTTATTCATATTTGCAATGACATAACTATAATAATCACATGGAATGTATAAAAAATGAAGATATTTGTCTGGCAAAGGTGCTGCATATAGAATAGAGAAGTCACAATTCATCATTGTTACTTGGATTAGTCCTACATACAAAAATTAAAGCAATACGTAGTTCATAAAGCATGCCTACAAATACAGACATTGTTCTAAACTAACTGAAATTGTGAGGCTAAGCTAATATCTACATATACCAAAGACCAAACAAAAACTCGGAGTTCCTTGGCTTTTGAAATACAAAGCATCAAACTTGAAAACTATTAAACTCGAAGCAAATTCTAATTAACTGTTATTACTCTTACTCATGATTTAGCAGTGATTTCTTCAATCTTCTGTCTACTATCTACCCGCAAAAGGCGTAAATCAACCTTTCTTTCGGACGAGAAAATAAAGTTGTATGAAAATGCTGAGCTGTTAAAATTTCAGAACAAAAGCCTGGGGCGGGACGCACGCCTATTGCTTCCAGGAGAGGCATTTTTAGTTTCCCGTGCACTTAGAAGAGAAGCTGCTACAATTCACGGCCTTCTGCAAGACACTTTATTAGTGGCTATAAAAGTTGAGATAGAAGGGATCACGAGATGAAGTCCAAACGTGGAACATTTATTCAGTGACGTAAGTGGGATACACGTACATTTAGATTTTGTCAATAGGATATCTAGGAAAAATTTGGCTTTAGAAGTCACAAATCTAGAAAAGTAAATTGTACTTGTTGAAAACTAAACGTACAGAGATGGGGCTCCAGGAGAGGAAGTTTTAGAGCCTTGAATTGTCAACAAAGCTTTAGAGCCTTGAATTGTCAACAAAGCTTTAGAGCCTTGAATTGTCGAAAAAAAACTTGATAGGTTGTGGAGAAACTACGCTGTGGCTGTGTAGGAAGACTATACGACCAAGAGTAAGCCTACCAAGTTCAAATTGTTGCAACATTCGTATTTAAAAGTTATTTCGCAAACAATTACACCGGGTCTTCATTCTTCAAATTTGGCTTGCTCCTCAATATTTTGGATTAGTCAGTATGTTCATACAAATTTAGCTGTTCTTGCTAAGTGAAGTACCAGTAGCTCTTGATAACCAGCTTGGTTTTCTAGTGAACTACAAGTATACAAACATTGACTGTTAATTTTTAGCTAGCAAATAAGAAATTGTTTTCTTACCTCAATGAACAGTAGCTTCCGTACTGACTGTCCAAATAACTAATAGCACCTACAAAAAGCACTGTGCTACTAAGAAACGGCCAGTGTTTTTGTTTTTTGTTTTTTTGCAAATTTAGCCTGGTATAGGGTCTTTAATACCATGGTTCTATTAGCTGCAAGTTTTTGTGACCTGAAAAAAACAAGTATTTCTAAGGAATTATCGCACAGTTTTGAGCCTAATTCTAAAGTAAGACCTGCTTACCTCCATACTGCTTATCTTCGTAATACCAGACGAAACTGGAGGCAAGCCAAAAAAAGCTGAGTTTTAACCATGCATGTGTTTGAAGGACACACGTACCACCCATGCACATATAAATATAATTATAACATATACCCGATTTTCAATTGTCCACCCCTAATAGTATTTCGTTCGCTCCGCTCACTCAATAAATACATACTTATTAGCTTACTGAGACACTTAGCATTTTTCAAGAAATCTTTTGATAGACTTTCAAATTCTCTTTGGCATATTAAAAATAGAAATCACATTTTTTTATGGGCATTCAAACATGAGGAGCACGCCACTCACATGTTTTTTCCCTCAGGAGCTGTGATGAATTATCATTAATTCAACAATTGAAATTAGTGGACAAAATGATAGGCGTGGTTAATGTGGTAAGATGACATACTCAGGTACACTACTACCAGAATTCTGCATGTGGCTGTGTTGAGCAAAGTAGGGTTTCAATCTATCTATTGTTTAATAACACTTGAAAGTACAGAACTGAGAAAGATCAGCAAAACAGATACATATAAAAGTGCGTGTGCATGCCCAGTTTCCTAGTTTTAAATGATGCACAGCATGTGTGTTTGTGTACATGAATACAACAAATAAATATAATTATAGCTCTTGGTGGCTCCTTCCGGAATGTGGTGGTGTCTCACTATAGTTAACCATAATTGAATAATTCACCTACAAATATATGAGAACTGCAAAGTATGACGAGTAAGTCCTCTTTAAGGGTGCTCGCACATAGGGCCACTCGTGGGAGGCTTAACACGAAGTTGTGTGGTAGTGGGCAGGCCTTTAGTACCCATGTACAGATAATACTAGCCAGACCCAAGTAAATTCGCGTGGCTAGCTACAGTTGTAAATTCGTGGTGTGATGTGTGAGCTGTAGGGATAAGTCAAGATGGCAAGACAATTGCTGGAGCATAATATTATAAACGTGGCCAGCTAAAGAAAGGCTGTCAACATCATTAATGAACAAAAAAAAAAGAGATCAATCGCTACTATCAAATAAATGCAATATGAATATAATAATTATTTATAATAAATGAGCAAGCAATATAATGTTAAATGTCAGATTGCTTTACATCCAATTCTGCAAGTGAAGATGGATTATGACTACTCCTCCAGCAAGATTTCCCTCTGTAAAACACAGAAAAATGGGGAATGTGGGATTGACAAGGTGGAAGACTGAAACTATAACTATAGCCAACTGCATTATAAGCTAGCTAGTTTTCTGTAATTCAGGTCTAAATAACGTTAAATGAGTAAAATGCTCGGCTTAGCAACTCTTTGATATTCCAGATAGCCTGTAAGTCTGCTGAAAAACAAAATCAACTACTTCTGTCTTTCAAAATTTACACTCTAAACGGTGCACACCGCATTTTACCCATGCACATAAACTTGCCATTACTGATATAGGGGTGTGGCATTAAGCAGAGCTACTTGTAAGCTGTGCAAGACCACTTAATTCTAGTTTGCTGTATTATTCGAGGGAAGCGGGAAATTAATATTTCATTTTTTGTGGAGAGGCATACAATAACAAGGTAACTGTCGGTTTAGTTTTTCAAGATATATTCTAATTGTGGCACAACAAGACAAAAATCTCATAAAAATAGACTTCGAGATAAAAATTAACAAAACTAATCTGACAGAATCATTGAAAGTAAGGTTCAGAAAGGGCAGATAAATTTCAGTTTTTAAATATTTTCAACTAACCGCTAAAAGCTGCAGAACTTTGTATAACTCCATAACTCCTCGGTATCTGCAAGTTTCTCCACCATTTTTGGTAAGCTCCCTGAGCCCGTCTGTCTTCCCAGTTCCCACGTTAGTAGAGCTCTGCAGCGTACGACCTTGAAGTTACAATCCTTGGCAACAGTCAATTACATTTAATTGATTCTTAATAGGTTTGCGTGGGTAGAGTGTGTAGGTGGTATGCGAGCACCCTTAAAAGTTACAGTTGAGTTTATATTCAAAAAGTTTGTTAATGTTTTGAAATAGTGTTTAGTCAAAATCTTGGACACTTGGACAATAAAGAATGCTCTGCCACTACAATCTGTGGTCATGATATAAGCTGTATAGAAGTGACAAGTACTATCAACCACAGAAATCTTGCCTCAAACCATGCTCGCCTCACTCACCACCCAAACTTTCAGTCCAATTAACACGTAGTGGTTTTCTGCAAGTACCAAGTAGCTCAGTAATCAATGAAGTTTAATGCAATCATTAAACGGAGTTAATGGGAAAGCAATGAGTGAGCGGGTAAGGCATCGCAGCAACAGCGGACTCGCACAATCGAGCTACAGTAGCGCAGGCACATGTTGAGTAAAACTGCCACCGCACCTACAGACAGTATCAGTTGAGACGGTTGGCAGCAAAACGCAAGCACCCGTGGTGCTAATTGGTAATTACCATCCAATCATACCTGTGCAGAATCTAAGAAAAACATAAGATATACCTCCTTGCCCTGCCTCCAAACAAATCCACTTTAGAAGATTGCGCACAGCGTTTAATCATTAAACAGAGTTAACGGGGAAGCCATGAGTGAGCGGGTAAGGCATCGCAGCTACAGCGGACTCGCGCGGTCGAGCTACAGTAGCGCAGGCACGTGTTGAGTAAAACCGCCACCGCGCCTACAGACAATATCAGTTGAGATGGTTGGCAGCAAAACGCAAGCCCAGCACTGAGGAAGTAATTGTCCCACCCACCCAGTACCCACTTAAAAGGGCAAAACACGAATCTACTGGGTGATGAAGGATCCCAGTGTGAAAGGTGCAGGGAGGCTGGTGTGTGAAATGTAGCACCCATGGTGCTAAGTGGTGCTAATTGGTAGTTACCATCCAATCACACCTATGCGGAATCTAAGAAAAACATAAGATATACCGCCTTGCCGTGCCTCCAAACAAATCCACTTTAGAAGATTGCGCACAGCATTAAATACCTATTGTGGTAAGTTTATCAGTGGAATTTAACCCAGCTGAAGAAGCTTTTTATTCATATTTGCCATGACGTGTATAAACATATCACATGGGATGTTTAAAATCGAGACATTTTTCTGACTTAGCTTATTTTGAAATATGAAGCATCAAACTATCAAACTCCAAGCAAATTCTAAGCAGCTGCCTAGTAGCTTTCCCAGGAATTTGGTGCTAATTGGGTCACAGCTGTAAACTTTTTTTTACAAACTCCCCAGCAATGAGTAATGATCTGACTGAGCTACCTTTGGTCTCTGAATTACTTTGGACTTCTTTATTCATTCAAAGGATGACGTCTCTACTTCTGCAAGGTCAGAATATTGAGATGATGAGATGATGGTAATACTGATTATTCCAAGCTCTACAGATTTACTTTCTTAAATTTGTGACTTGAATAAAAAGCCAATTTTTTCTAGACATTCTATTGACAAAAACCAAACGTACATGTATCCCACTTATGTCACTGAATAAATGTTTGAAGCTTGGATTTTATCTCGTGATCCCTTCTAGCTCAAATTGTACTGCCGCTAAAAAAAGCATTGTCAGAATGGCTGCGAATTGCAGCAGTTGCTATTCTAAGTGTGCAGGGAAACTAAAAATGCCCCTCCCAGAAGTAATAGGCATGCGTCCCGCCCCTGCCTTCTGTTTTGAATTTTTGACAGCTCAGGATTCTCGTACAACTTGAATTTCTTGAAAGAAATGTTTATTTATGCCTTTTGCCGGTGGATAGTAAACGGATGACTGAAAGAATCACTGCTAAATTGTTAGTAAGAGTACCAACTATTTATAATAAAACTTACCACCATGTTCCCTGAAAAACTATTTCTTACTTTTTTTTTCTTGAATATACTACATAAATATCTGGAATATCAAGTTCCATTTCCTCTTCAACATTGCTAGTATATTTGCTACCTACAGTACTCTAGTAGCCCTCAAGTTGAAAATTAGTAGTTTCCTCAACCGGCAACGAAATGACAGCTTTAGCAAGCAAGTCCAACTCTCTATCCTCGACAGTAGTACCTCTGCGGTAGCTATATAGCTCCTGTACCCCTTCTCTCTCATGTTCACAGTTGAAAACATCGTCGCAGACAAGATCCACCGCCTCAGTTGCAGACTAATTTATCGCCATTTTTCAAACTAAAGTCAAGTTTATTTTTAGCCCGACTACCTTAGTTACGTAGTATCTATTTCTATTCTAAAGATAGATGTGATAGAACAGCACATTAGCCGTGCTCTCAACACTGCAGCTAAGCTTTAGCATTTATTGTTCAGAGGGAAAATAATTTTTCCCACATTACGTCATCCTTGAGCGCCTATAAGTGCTTGTGCTTGTGCCGGTGAATGGGTTAACTCAATCTCACAACTTCAGTGAACATCTTGCCAAACTTAACATCACCATGCCATTGTCACTATTGATCAACATGTAGCCATGAAAAATAGACTTCTCTCAGCAGAACTATTAAGCTCTACTAAGAAAGAGAGACCTTGGAATCATCCAACCTTCCAAGAGCCCCAGATCCTCCCCTCTATACATTGGTCCCAAAGATATCCAGTGAACCAAACCACAGCTGCATAACTTCTCATCCTCTCTTCAAGGCAACGTCATCTCTCTAAGCTTAAACCTGGTTGGAGCTTATCATTACACCACTTTTGCAGAGGATAACACTCCCAAGACAGCTGTAACTACACTGCTCAAGTTTGGGCTCAGAAATGCTGCACAGGAATTCCAACGATTTATGGATGATTTGCTTCATGGTTTAGACTTCTGCTATACATGTAACTATCTGTTATTGCCAGCAGTGACTCGGTAACCCATGGCACATCTGTGACTGGTTTTAGAGCATCCCAGTCACTTCAGAATAGTCATCAATGCTCAGAAAAATGTTTTAGGTGTTCCTTGTCTCACATTTTAGGCCACCACGTCGACACTAATAGTATTCATCCACTATAGGACAAAGTATATCCCATCTTTAAATTTTCAAAGCCAACTACACAAAGACATTTGCTTTGCAATGAGTACTTCGTATTACTAAACTTTTATTACTATTTCATTCCCAGTTGTGCCTTCCTTTCATCAACATTCTAATTTAAGACAACTATCTTTCAAGATGTTTTGGCATTCAAGAACAGCAAAGAGTATCTGGCATATACTACCATGTTAAGTGTGGTGGTACATAGCATGCAGAGTACAGAGTACAACTAACTGCTGGTAGCAAAATAGGGCTTCAGAGCTACTCCTAAAACATTTAACCCTTTAACCATTGCGGCCGCATTAATGCGGCCATGGAGATCAATCACTTTAAAAAATCATAAAAAATATTAAAACTATGTGCAATATATGGTAATCAAAAGATGCCTAAAAGATTGCTCTTTCCAATTAGTCAGTTAACAATAGCTATAAACTTCATTTGCAGTGGACCCTTTACCTATTTTCAGACCATTCGATCAGTAGCTTATGGATTGTTTTACAACTTTCAAGGTTACTGAGCTTCTAGAGAGCGGCGATTTTAGCTGTTTTAGGGAAAAACCGAGTAATAATAAATATATATGATTGAAAAAGAAATGATAATTGATTGTTTTTCATGAAAATGGTTTAAAATTTCAAACAACAAAAGGAAAAAAACACATGTAAAACCTTGGTTCTTAGTTGCTAGGGAACCAAAACCACATTATCACATTCATTAGGTCCACAGTTTTTTTGTTAACATATAGTTGTTAGGGAGTTTATGAGAATAATATCAAGCTATATTGTGGTGTTGATTTACCTGTTCAAAATTCCTGGAAAAATAAATAACTGGTAAAAGGGGTTAACCAGGGAGCTGGAGGCAGCTGCTAAAGTGTTGTCATAACTCAGTGAGCAGCTGATTATTAGGCTATTATAGTGAATTAAGCACCAAAGGTGGAACCCTCAGCTGCTATTAAACACTGCCTAGCTATTATAATATAATCTCCTTCCAAAAGAACAAGCAATCTGTTAGCTATTTTAATGAGGCATCAAATAGCTCGACCAATGAAAACGATATATAGAAATGTTGTCTTCATAAGAGAAGAAGCTAAACTAGGCAGAAACACTCACCTTTAACTTCCCCGAGCATAAAGCAAACTACACAGCTGGTTGCAAGAAATTATTTGCTCATGTGTGATTATGACGTGAGCTACGGGGCATTGTCCATAAAAGCTGGTACCTACACGAAGCTGAACGCTTCGCATTTTCTCAACGATTAGCCCGAAATTAAAAAAAGTAGCACAGTAAAAGGTCTTAAATCTTCGTCCTGAGTAAGTTTATGCCTATATTAACTGTTAATTGTCAGTAATCTCCAAAATCAGAGCGTGACAGACAAACAGACAGAACGACTACTATGACCCTCTCGCGCATGTGCGCTTAGGGCTAATTACAAGTAAATATAACCACATCCTGCTACTTAGCCATCGCAAAGTAAAAAGCAGGTTTTCACTAAATGCTTCCCTAATAAACTATATGTGCCCATAAGCTCTAGAATGGAATTAGTAGGATACTTAAAAGCACCCATTGCACCAGACAATTCAGTAGAAAAACTTTTGTTCTGAAACATAGTAACCATTTGTGACCAAAATAAAAGTAGCTAACTAGTGGTGTGCTTGAGCACAAATGGCGAGCGAGCCTTAAACTACACACGCACAATACTTTCACACAACTGAACATACCTACGCATACCGAAACATCTTCCTACCCCCGCTGTGTTTACAATTCTATTGAACAAAAACTACAACTATGCTCTTACCTTTTATTCTAATTGGCGAGCGAGCGTAATGAGCGAGACACTTACAGGGGTAACACAATTGAAAATTGGGGATGTTTGTTCATTTATTATCGAGCGAGCGAAGCGAGCGAGATACTATTAGGGGTGGATAATGCAAAATCGGGTATATGTTATATGTATGTATGTATGGATGGTACGTATGCTCTTTTAACGCGCACGCTTCTAATTACGTAAGTTAGGTAAAGCGTTCACAGTTCCAGTATTTTTCAATTAACGAGCGTGGAGAATCATACTGCACTGCCTTACGCAACTTTGTTTCAACCAAAATGTTTACAGCTACTCTCTTCTTGAAACAATTGTGAAGTCTTTGTCAAGCTGCGCTTCTTTGCCACTGCTTTCGAAGTTTATTCAGGTAATTCTGTTAGTTTAGTCTGGGATCAGAGACTTTAGATTCTCTGATGCTAACTGAGAATGGAAAGGGTTACACTGTGCACTACAGTTAGATGTAATTTCTGTCCTATTTTTCTGTAAAAAGAGTCTGCTCGCTCGCCATGCATTTGCGCTATTCGAGCGCACCACTAGTTTATATATATGTTTGGATGTACGTATGTCATTTTGTACTTTGACCCTCCGTATTTTTGTGTTCGCTCCGCGTTCGACCCCGTCCCAAACTTCACTAAACAGAATCCTCCGGTTTAGCGACCATTACCCGTATCACCTTAGAAAATTGAATTGTTTACCGCTTTGAATTCTTTTGCGGGTGCAGTTAAAACTCAAAAACGTATGGGAGCTCCATTTCTATTCGAGTCAGTCGCTATTTGTCACAGTTATAAGCCCTACTCAACAGCATTTACTTGAAAATTCATTGTCCACTAGACGAACCACGAAGGTAAGTCTTGGGAAGGGCTCCAAGGGCATGTTTTTTGTGGTTTTAAAGTGTTTATGTGAGAAATCACCTCGTTAGATTGTGCCCCAAAATTATGGGAGCCCCCCACCCGTTCCTACGCAACTCATTTTTCTATCATCCTACAAAAAATTTGATGTTGAACTCCAACATAGCACCTACAAGTCAGATTTAGATAGCTGTAAAACCTTCTTGACTGTTAATACTAGCGTTTTTTACTCTTTACCAGTCAGATATTCTACCATTGGTTCTTAGCATGTAATAAAAGTGGTCATATACTCAATAAACCAATATAATTTTACCATAGCAACCAAAGTGTGTGGGCGTCCATTGCCATCTTTAATTCATCTGGGCCAGCCTATACAATACTGTTGGGGGTGCCAGACTACCACATCAAAGATTCTCATTCTCACCAGCTCTATGTGGGCGAGTGATAGGTTCCTTGTAGCAGTCAGGCATAACTCTGTTAGTCCAGCACCCTCAGAAATTGACTACCAAGTAACAAAGTGCTTAACTATTACAACGCATCAAGGAGACTACAAAGACAAAAGTAACAGTTGAAGACAAGATGTCATTCACAAAGAAACAATGAGAAGTGACTTACAGAAATTTAAGCACAAAAAAAGAAAGAGAGAGAGATAATGGCTCAGAAACAAACTGAGGTTGACAGTGCACACAGAAAAGGGAAAAAGTGAATCTAGCTAGAAGTGTGTGATAGCGAAACATTATAGAAGCAGGGTAAATGTGAGGGGAGGAGTTCATGTCAAACCAATCAAATAGTGCCATGAAGACGAGCACATGGTCTTGGACTGCGGGAGTGTTAAGGAAAAGTTAGTTGCATGAGAAAGAAGTATGACTGTGCATTGGTGCAAATGGAGTGTGGTGTATTGTATGTTGACAACAGTTCACAGTTTGACGGGGCACCCCTCACATATTCTCTATAAATAGTCATTCTCCACAACATTTGGGGCATTTAGACTTTATAGCACAATTTATGACAGACATCTGACATGTCAGTATAGAAGCCAATATTCCAGCTGACACCTTATCTAGGATGTTGTCTTTCCATTGGATTTGAAAGCTTGAAGAACTGGCTGAACAGCAATTGGAATACACAAAAGTTCAACACATTACAGACCACTCTTAAACACCATCTTCAACTTCAGAGCATTCCTTTGGATGATCCTAACAACCTTACTTTCATATGTGATAGTTCGCATAGACCATTTATCCCAGCTATTATGCTTGCTTAGTTTTTAACTCCTTACACTTGCCACATCTTGGCATTAGAGCAACCTAATACCTCATCACTGAAAGATTTATATGGTTACACATCAACTGCAATATCAGATAGTGGACTAGAGAGTGCATAAATTATCAACAAACTAAAGTCAACTGATACACTGTTGTCTAATTACACTCCTCCCAGTGCTCGTTTCAGTTCTATCTATCTTAACCTAGTAGAGCCACTGCCACAGTACTTCCTAACTGTCATTGATAAGATTTAGGCACTGGCTTGAAGCCTTGCCAATGTGTCACTCCAGCCACAGTCATGTGATCAATTTTATTCATGGAATAGCCTAATGACCATACTTTTTTCTCATCGACTCTTGACCACGTCATACTAGCCTGAAAGCCACCTTAAAGTTTCATGTCCCCAGTGAACAGGCATACTTCCATGGGTTTTGCTTAACATTCAATTGGCAATAAACAAAGAAGGCAGGTGTACTACAACAGAGATGATTTACAATAGTGCTCTTCATGTACCAGGGGAATTAAATTTACAAATACTGTCATTGACCCCACTCTATTGGCAAGTCAGCTGCAATCCAGTATGGCCACTTTAAGTCCTGCCACCACTCAACCTCACTACACTCCTACATATTTTGCTGCAAAGCTTGAACCTGTATTCATACTAGGTGATATTTCTCAGAATGACTTGGAAAGAAGCTTGCTGTCAAAAGATGGACCACACTTAAGGAGGTCTATAACAAGCTTAAAATATGATATTTACCAGGTAATAAATCCTCAAGGAGAAACATTACTTCATGCTGCCTCTCGTGAAGGGCGGATGGATATTATTCGAATACTCGTTGAAATTTATGATTGTAGAGTGAATGTAACTGACAGAGCTGGTAATACTCCTTTGCATATAGCCTGCAAATATGGCCAATTTTCTGTAGTTGCCTATTATTTTTATCAACATCATGAAGTATCAAGTGATTCAAAAAATCAAGAAAATATGTCGCTATTGCATTTTGCTTGTCAGTCAAGCTCAATGTCATTAATTCGATTAATCACATTCTTTAGCATTAGCCATGTCAAAGAGCAACAGTATCCCAAGCTTACTGAATTTGAAGACGACATTTTGTTTCATATTTTTTCCAAAAATAAATATTTAAAGCTTTCGAATAACTTCGCAAAGGTTTTTGGCTATGATATTTTTAACACTCCTCTACACGTAGCTTGTCACTATGACAATTTGATGGCTATTTCACTATTTTTTTCTGAACTTAATTTGGTACTAAATTTTGATTTCAAGCAGTATATTCCATCTTTACTTAAGATTGCCAGTGAACTCAGACATTATGACATTATCAAATTTTTTTGGAATAAAGAATCGAAGCTAATTATGTCCCTTACTTCACCGTTAAAGTCCACTGCTTCTTCTAAGAAAGACCGCTTAAAAAACAATAGCAAGAATGTGATAAAATCCAAAAGAGATAAGAGTATCCTGTATTTTTGTATAAAACGAGGAGATCATGATCTATTCAAGCATTTACAAGACAATTACTATTCTACTCTGAAAGTTGAGAATGAGGAATGTCTGCTGCATGCTGCCTGTATGTCTGGTGATATTGAAATGGTTACTACTGTTCATCAGTTTATTCTCAAACATTCTCCAAAATTGCACATAATTGATTGGAGAGATCACCTATACAACACTTGCATGCATATTGCCTGTCAGTGGAACTCATTAGAAATAATGAAATATTTGTTCAGTAAAGGTTTTAAAATCAATGCTCTAAATTCTTGTGGTGATTCTCCATTGCATATTGCAGTTCAAAGAAAATCTAAGGATGTGTTTGATTTTCTGATTAAAAATGAAGCTGACACTAATGCTAAAAATAACAATCAAGAGACACCTCTTCACATTGCAGCATGTGATCAAACTGTTTTGTATTATGCACAGACTCTTTTAAGTCATCATAATTTTAGTAGCTGGAACGAGCCAGATGTATATGGTGATACACCATTATTTAATGCTTTACGGACCAGAAATAAAGAAATGATAACTATGTTTCTTTTAAATCGTAATTGTGACCTTTTAGCAGTTAATAAAATTAAGGGTGAAACTGCAGCCAATATTGCTGGAAGATTTCAAGATCTTGAATTGGTTGAAAAATTTTTGTCCGTGAAGGAGCTATATCCAATCAAACTTCAAAATTACATGGGCCAGACACTTGTTCATTTAGCCTGTTGGAAAAATAACTTAGATATGGTCTTACTTCTTGGAAAACCACACAATAATTATGAAATTAGTGAAGACCTTAATTTACTTGACAGAATAAATGAACTCACTCCATTGCAATTTGCTTGTATAAACAATGATTCAAAATTGGTTACATATTTTTTTAATTTACCTGATTCATATCCAGATATCAAAAATAAAAGTGGAGAGACTGTGATTCATATCTGCAGTCGTTTAAATATGAGACAAATGGCTGAAATTTGTGTGGACAAATGTTCTCGTTTATCGCGTAATGAAGATTTTGATACCCCTCTGCATGTAGCATGCTATAAAAAAAATTATGATTTATTAGAATGGCTTATAAAAGGCCTTCCTGATACTTGCAAATTGGATTCTTATGTCAATAAGCATGGCAATACTATTTTGCATGTTCTTGCAGAAAGGCAAGGTACTGAAAAAATAATTAAATTTTTAATTTCCACAAAAAAATGTGATCACAACATCCGAAATAAAGTGGGCAATACAGCTCTTCATTTTGCTTTTCGTGAAGGAATTGAAAGAAATGCCATTTGCTTATTATCGCTTTCTTTCAGTGAAAATGTTTGGTATAACAATGAAGGTCAATCTCCTCTTCTACTGGCTATTATAAATAAAAAAATAAATTTTATTAAAAAAATAATAAAATATTGCAATAGTGAAATGCTATTGAAGTGCATCCAAACTGAAAAACATTTGTTCAGAAAGTCTGTACAGAGTTTAGATATACCTTTATTGCATTATTTGGTTTATTTTATTTCAAAGGAACATTTTACATCTTCTCAAATTACCACCACTGTTAATATTTTAGAGTTTATAAAATATCCACTTCTTGAACAGAGTGAAGATTATGAATTTAAAGGTAACGATAATGATGACTATTATCAGGACGATGATGATGACTTGGAATTTGATAACACTGCCATTAGTTATTGTTCAGACAGCTATGCTAGTACAGATGATAGTGAGGATGATAATAGTGTTAAAGGTGATGATCAGGACATAAATGAAACTTCTCAGCAATCATCAACAGATTGTAGTGATTCTTATAATGACTTAATTGTGTCATTGGCATTATGTGAAAAAATTGGTGATGAACTAATGAAACTGACTGATTCTCATGGAAACACTATATTACATTATTTAGCTATGCTTACCTATAATGAGTTTAATACCCAAATTTTAGAAAAGGCATTTCAAATTGTGGATATAAATTCATTGAATGAATCCTTGTGCTCCCCTCTTCACTATGCTTGCTTACAACATACTGATTGGATGATTTATAATATTTTCCAACAAGAAAGTGGATTTAAGTGTCTTAATAAAAAAAGTAAACATGGGACACCATTTCATATGTGTACTGATATGTATCACAGTGACATCAGAATACTACAGTTTCTTGCCGCACATGGAGCCAAAATAGAGGGAAATAACCTGCGCTCTGCAATACGCCAGGAAGACAATTTTACTCCAGACTCCTCTGTAGGTATCATAGTTTTAGGAGATTCAACTGCTGGAAAAACTACCTTGATTGATACCCTAAGAATGATGGTGACAAATAATCGACAGAAATTTATTTCTGAAAGAAAACCTACCACTGGTGTAGTGATGTCAGAATATACTTATTACAAGAATGCACATTGCTACAGATTTTATGATTTTGGTGGGCAGGTTGAGTTTGAAGCTACTCATTCAGTACATTTAGAGAATTTGCTAACTTTAAATGCAGATTCTTCAAAAAATCCGTTTGTATTTTTATTATTGGTAAAGGGTACTGATAGTCTTAGCCAAAACAAAGATCAAATAATGCGATGGCTAAATTTTGTTCGTGGTCATGTCCGAGTTAACACTACCTCAGTTCATCTCATACTAATTTGCAGCCATGAAGACAAGTTTGAAAGCAAAGACTCTCGCCAGGTGAGACGTAAAGCACTTAAAAATTTTTTAGATGACCATGACACATCTCCTTTGGATAGACATGAATATCCTTACTTATTGAATTGTACTAAACCAGATACTCCTGGAATGTGTCTGTTAATGAGCCGTTTGGAAGAAATGTTTATATCTTCTGAATCATTTCGTGAAGACCGAGTTCTAGATGAACTTAAGTATTATTTGAATTTATGGTTTTCAGAAGTTCCATGTCAAGTGAAAGAATTGATTGAAAAAATTGTAGATGGTAGAAAGTTTGAGCTAGATAAATACTATGGGCTGAAAGTAAGCGGAAAGTTTTCAGAAATGATCATTCCACAAGAAAAGGTAGCTCTTATCAGTCTATTGAAAGAACTTTATGCTCGTAGTGAAATTCTTCTACTGATGCAACCTGATAGTGACCTTGATTGGTGGATAGTGGGGAAATCAGCACAAAACATTTTATTCAGTAAAGCCAGCTCATTATTTTCTCCCAAAACTTCACGGATGCACCAGAATATTCACTCCTTACGTATAATACAGGAGTAGTCCCTGAACAAAATATTTTAAAAGTTTTTGAACGTCTAAAAATAAATGCTAATGTCATGATAAACTATTTAATCAACATGGAATTTTGTTCTCAAATTTCTAAACATACTTTTGATTGTATAGTGCAGCAGTCAAAGCCAACTGGTGATGAGCATAATGATGATAAATTGTATTTTTTTCCTGGATTGATAAAAAGTGCCAAAGAAATAGAGCCATACGAGAATAATGCAAGTGACTTGTATACCACTGCCTGGATATTCGAGAATACACAAAATTGGAGCTTGCGCTTTATTCATGCTATCCTAGTTCATCTTACATACAAATTCACGGTAATAAAAGATGACTTATTTTTTGTACGCAGAATTCACCTATGGAAAAATGGTTTGTTCTTTTGCACACAGGATCAAGTTGAGGTCTTAGTGGAGGCTGAAAACACTAAAGAATTGTTTATAGCCATCAGATCTACATCCAAGTTTCTTCTTGCTAAGTACAGGACAGAAATACTACGTGAAATTCGAATAGTACAGAAAGACATTTTAAGCTGGGATCCTGATACATTTAAAGGTGAATATGTTTTATATCCACCTCCTCTCTCATACAATGCTATCGATAACCAAAATAAAATTCAATTATCCCAGATAATTGCAGTATTAAAAAAAAAGCCATCTCATCGCTCAATTTTTATTGAATGCTTAAAACCAATTAGTTTAGAAAAAATTCTCATTTTTGATCCATGCATATATTTAGAACCTTCAGAGTTAAATATTGTACGTGATGGTGTTATAGGCAGAACTTCACTTCCTAAAGATATCCTTGAAATTCCAGAATATAAAAAAGTTAAAGTATCAGACATCAGCATTAGCGATCTTGGTGCCTTTGCAAAGTTAAAACTTTTACATGAAGCTTTTGAACGTTAATTCTTTGTGAAGCCTGTGTTTCTGCTGTAAGAGGGCTAGTGTTAGCTAAGCCCAATTCAGGATTTGACCAAATTCACCATGTGCTAGTTAACTACAAACCCTTGACAGAATTTGCACATGCTCTCTTTAAATTTACAGTGGTGACCATTACCAAATGAAAAGTAATTAAATGTTAGAGTATACAATAAATGAATGAAATCAATTATGATATTAAACATTCCGCTGACCAAACTAAATTATTCAATCAGTTCCATTCCAATCCGGTGGCAAGTGCCTTGTCCACAAGACAATATCCATATGAGAGGGTGACTGTTCATGCACACTTCAATCTGAGCCAGAATAATTCTCATTCTTCAATGGTGAGCTTAACAGTTATAGAGATCACACATCTTAGTGTTTCTTTGTGGACTTGATAGCCGCTTCCCACAATCCATCAAAGTTGGATGCATGCTCCGAAACAAAGCTCCGTGTAATTCCTTGAGTGGAACAGATCTCAGACACCACAGCCTTAGTGCTTAGCAGCGATAGAACCGGCAAACAACAGTACCACCATCCACAATTTCTTCAGTACTTTTGCAAACTCAGTCGTGTTGTGCACCATTAGAACAAAGAACCCGCATCAATGCACGGGTACATTCAAGTATTGCATGCATGCACAGGAGAACATTAGTCAGTATTCATGTGTGCTCTAGCTATATTTATAGTACGGTATTGAAATGGTCAGTGTTAACTACATACTGGTATTCCGTCCAGCTTTAGATCAGATCTATCAACAGACTCCTTTATTACAGCCTTATGGCTCACTGTGGGAAGCCCATTCACATTTGGTGTGATCATGGGTTGAATTTTGTTGGAGCTTCCTATGAACTGTGTGAGGTTGGAGCAAAAAAATGGTAACACTTCCAATCTGCTCACTCATCTTCTAGGATATATCACAGCATTGCAACTGGAAAATGGTAAGCAATCTAAGGAAGTCATTGAGACATTTTGTCACATCATTCAGAACTTCATTGAATCATCAAGAATTAGATTTGCTTACCTTTCAGAAAAACTTGAGAACAATTTTATTTTATCTTATGGTTTTTCTAAAAGTTTTGCACTGTTTTGAAATAATTGAAGTTGTTGATCACATTAATGATAATATTGATATAATTTTGAAATAATTTACCCTTAGCGCGCTTGCACAACAGGGATACAGTACTCAGTTTGTCTGTCAGTCAGTCATTCTGTCACACAGATCTTGACGATGGCAGCCTTCCAAAGATTGAAACAAGCATCAGAGTGTTAGCCTGGTGTAGCCAGACCCACGTAGCACACAAAGCGCGCGGAGGGTCTGGGGACATGGCCATACCAAATTTGTTCTGGAGGAATATGGAAGTGGTGAGTGCCCCACCTCCTTTATACCTGAATTTCTAACACAAATTAGTCATGATTGCTAAACCTAGCATTGGAAAGAGTGGCTGACACGCACAGGAATTTCTATTTGTGGTTGAGGAGGGCTATTCCCGGTAATTTGCTAACGGTAATTGACAGCCGCAATATATGTGTGGCAGAACAAATTTGGTATGGCCATGTCCCCAGACCCATTCCCAGCATAGCGGTTCGGTAAAGGGTCTGGCTATGCCGGACTATCAGAGTGTTGCAGTGGACATTTTAAGTCCCTTTAATATGCCAGAATTTTTCTTTTTGACTTATTTTTTCAGAAAAAAACAGTTATTTTTAGGCCATACGGTCGTAAGTGATTGTTGGTAATGCCCCCTGTAGTCATGCCGTACTCACTTGGGCTAATAATTTTTTTGCTGCCCGCGGTAGTTTTGCATTACATTATTCTCAGCCGTTTACCAGAGTGCTTGGAGTTTCCCATTGAAACTACTTGTGAGGTAAGTGTTGCTTGCTTCTCATACGAACAACGTCTACAGCTTCATTCCACGAGTTGCATATCGACTTGCTCAAGCTTTATGCATTGACTTGCGTGAACTTACATATTGGCATATTCATATTTAGCTTTTAACTCCAAAATAAATTCTTTTGTTCTCTGTAATAGCTATCTAGTGTATAGTTACGCTGAAGGTTTGCACCTTTGGTGCTTCATATAGTTGTATTATATTGGTGAATACTATCCAGCCCTATCTGATACTTAACTGCCATCACACTGTGAGTAAAAAAACAACACACATATGAACATTTCCCAAAGCACCAGTAACACTAAGGTATATGACGGCTGCATACACATTCTCAGATGCATCACTAAAATTCATGCAGCTTCTTGGAAGCAACAACAAAATCTTGTGGCATGTAGTATCATCTGATGTGTTTGTCTGAAAGTGCAGGCAGCTCATTTCTCCACACACCTTGGGAACAACATCATCCCAGCCTGTCTTAAGTACCCATCAACTGAGGGCATGACATTCACAACTTGTTATTCTCTAAGATCAGGTGGGATTTCATCTAAAACTGCTAGACAGTTCGAGTTCCATTTGCGGAGTAAGAATTTCCCTCTAGCGAACATCTATAAATCTTTTTGGATCAAACTGCAGTGGCAGTGAGAGTAAACTCAAAAGCAAGATCTTCTGCATGCTGCCAAACAGCCATGTTGGCTGCAAAGGACGAAAATAGATATTGACTCTCATCATTCGATAGTCCACTAGGGAGGTGACCACACACAAATCGATTGCAAGTCTTGTCAGAATTAATGAGCGCAACTGCTCAATACATCTTGGAGACAAAATGTGGGTGCAAAAACGCAGCAGGACATCAAGTAGAATGGAATGAATAGTCGGACCAACAAGAAAGTTCACATTGAGTGAGACACCATTAGCAGATTTAGCAGGGGCATAAAAAACAGCACGTACTTTAGTCGCAGACTGGATTTCTTGTGCATGACATAGATAGTAGGTAAAACACTTCACTTTCAGATTTGCTTAGATTAGATGCACTGGCTCTTCATGCTTCAGCTCTATGTATTCCTTCACCAATGCGTCCACTTCACTAAATGGATGCTTGGCGTAGAGATTTTGTTCCAACAAAAGAAATCAGCGAAAAGCTTGTCATCTTGATTCCCCAAGTGGCTTTGCATCAGATTTCTTAGGTAAAGGAATAACAAATAATCCACCATTTTTGGGGGAATAATAGTCTTGAAAATGCTTCATCACATTCTTCTCCTCAACAGATAATGCAGACTCAATATGCTCCATTTTCTGTGACATGATATGATGAGATCGCACTCGCTGCAGTTGATAGACATATCTACTTCACCAGCTAGTACCCAATTAAACTGACTTTCAAATGCCACTGATGAGCCAAGTGTGACAGTCCACTGGCCATCTCGTAACACTTGAGTGAAAATGTCTACACCAAGTAGGTTATCTATCCTTCCTGGCTGGCCAAATAGTGGGATCAGCAAAATCAATATCAGATAGGTGTGTCCATGAGGTTGAAGACGTGGCAGATCACCAGTCACGCAAGGTACTACCGCAGCAGTAACACCAATCTGTTCTGAGCGATATCTAATCAATGACACTCTGAAGCTAGTCATAGACTGTATAGGTGACTTGAGAGAGGGGCCATCAATGCCAGTGATAGTGGCACTGTGGTGATTGCAATGAAGACAAAGTGCTGGAGTCATGCATTCAGAGACGAAGGAGGCAGTTGGTATACTATCCAATAAAGCACGAGCTTCCATAGTTATTTCGTTACGAATGGCACAAGTTATCATCAGAGCATCGGTTCCAATTCCTATAGCTTTGTAGGAACTGACTGGGATGTTCAAACTACCAGTGTTTCGAAGTGGGGTTAGTTGCACTGGAGTTTTAGTAGTCTCCTTATGCAGCATAGTGTGGTGTGGTCATTGGCACTTCTTGCACCTGTACAGGTATTTGCTATCCTTGCTGAATTTCTTTGAGAAAACTACATGAACTACTTTCTTTAAGGAGACTCATTATTGAAGAATTAGAGAGTCAACACACATTAACCAAAACTAAGTCAATTGATAGTATAACTAACTAAATCTTCTACAGGGTATTGAAGAAAAACTAAAAACTAACTAAACCTTCTGGGAGAATTTGGAAAAAACTTAAACTAAGCATTTAAGATATTCTTTTAGTACGAATAACTAAAATTAAGAATGTCTGAAATCTCTAAACCAAAACAACACTGCTTTACACCATGAGTCACCAGTCCTAGTACAAATTACAGCAGTGAAGATATCTTCTAGTGTGGAATAAACCACTTACTACATTACAGAGTGATATGGAAAGATATTCACTATTGTTCTTGGGCTTTACTTTCACTCCTCCTGAAAATAAATTACCCTAGCTGTCTCCTGAAACATTTCGCTATATCACACTCTGACTCATGTAATAAGTGTAGGTTACACCACGACATGGAGGTCAGTATGGGATTTACACAACTGAGTGCCGAAGGCCTGAGGATAGTGTAAATCCCATATTGACCTGAAGCAAAGTGGTGCTACCGACTTGTACCATGGCTCTTGGCTACGAGAATCACAGAAAAACTAATTTTGATGGGACGGTTTACTTATTCACTTCCTTTGATCACCTACCCTTTACCAAACACAAAGCGAGGAAAGGGTCTGGTCAAGTGAGGGGGGGGTGCGCTGTACAGGACCCACGAATTCCTAGGGAAAATGCGGTGTTAATCATGACACCAAGTCACCACAAAACATGAATTGTAAACGTTGCACTTATTGCTCTGCTCTCACAGTTCCTTCTAATCTTGGAGAATGAAGCTGAAAAGAAGTTGGGAGTGACCTTGGATGAAGTATTGGAGATCAATAGAGACAGTTTACTTGTGTAGGTTTTGTGATATGACATTTTTGAAGATGTCAGAACTTCGTCAGAATATAGCAGAATTGAATAATTCTTCTCCTCTTCGCCTGACAAGAAGATAAGTCACTTCTGCATAAACAAGAAGCGGTTTGTGGTAATTTGGTAGTAATTTGATGCTATGATTCGCATTTTCCCCAGGAATTCGTGGGTCCTGTACAGCGCACCCCCTCCCCCCCTCACTTGACCAGACCCTTTCCTCGCTTTGTGTTTGGTAAAGGATCTGGCCCCGTGAGACTAATAGCCAGTGTATCTATATCTACAGGTATGGAAGTATTCGTGACGCATTATACAAAGATGACTGGGACAGTGAAGATGAAGACTTTCTGGATGAAGTATTGTCCGATCTAAAATTCTTCTCTGCTGAGAAATGAACTTCAGCATCCTCCAAGGGGAGAGATTTGTTTTATCATGCGTAGCTATACATTTATCCTTCAGTTTAGCATATTATTGAGTGCATTGTGTTTATTCTCAGTTTTCAGGTTGTTGCATCTCAGAGGACATGGAATATGTTAAGGTATATATTATTTATACTTACTATTTAACCATTGTATAAACATGGTATTTTGTGTGTGTAGCCTGGAGGAGCTGAGATAACCCTGATTCAAGAAGATAAAAAAATGGTGAGATAAACAAGTAAATAAGGAATATTCAATATGTCAGTATTAATTTTAGGTGTCTCCCTCAATGGTGCGTTCTGCCTCGGAGTATTTATTCTTGGTCCCTCTGGATAGTTTTCCTGAGGAAGCATTTCAGGAATATTATGCAGCAATGAAGCATGAGGAGGAGCTATGTGTTCGGGATGAAATGAAAGTTACAAGGCCAGAGAAAACTGGCAGATTTAATATGAGTGAAGCTACTCCATCATGTCTTGGAGACAACATAGATCAGTGTACTGTGTACACACTTGGACAAGATGCGAGGAAAATGGAAGGCACAAGGGAAGAGAAGAACTTAAGAGAAGAGAAGGTAGTGTTGATGGACACTGTAATGACATAAAATAGTGTGACGCAAGTGAGGGATGTAAGGGAAGTCAAAGACGAGAGGAAAGAGAAGGATGAGAGGGAAGAAAAAGACATGCAGGAAATGAAAGCTGTGAGGAAAGAGGATTTCAATACAGAGAAAAGTGTTAGAGGGAAAGAGGACATAAAGGAAGAAAGGAGCACAAAGGAAATTGAACAAAGGAGAGAAAATATTGACAACAGAAGTGTGGCAGGAGATGACGTATGGACAGAACCAGTGAGACAGGAGTCACAAGGAAGGCATGGAAAGTGCCAGTTACCAGTGCTACAAGGACCAGAGATCAAACAATGCATTGCTTTATTCAATGGAAAGAAAGACAACAGGTCTAGGAAGGTTAAAAGTGAAAGTAATATGACACAAACAAGGAAGGAAAAGAAAGCGTCAAAAGATGAGAAGAAAATTGAATCGACAAGAGCATTAGTACAAAGAATAAAGGCAATGAAAGCATCTGAAGTTAAAAAATCGACAGAAACTGTAAACTCAAGCAGAGGCGAAAAACTTGCTCATGCCAAGGAAACGAATTTAAAAAGGATCAAAGACAGAGAAGACAAACAAGATGGAAGAATCACCCAAGATTGAAGCCATTAAATCAGAAAATGAGGGCAATAAAAACATTGTAGACAAGAAACTATGAAATGCAATATTATGTGGATTAAGAAAGAAGACTAGAAACTTAAAACTACTGCTGGATAAACTATGGGGTGTGATCTCCATTGTTGGACAAAACACTGAAATATTTCTAAATAATATTAACTCCAACAATATGTCAGCTTTGGAATCTAAAACAGTTGTCTATAAAATTAATTACATTGAAATGAATTAAAGTAAATGAAATATAATTGCTGTCAGTTTGCTGGCTTTTCTGTTTGGATTTAAGTGTAACTAGTAAATAATTGCCTCAAGTTTTGCCTGCTGTACTAGCCAGGCAGTACCAGGTATTGTCAATTACTGACTTATAGCTATGTATTTCTCAAGCAGTAACTGCATTAATTCGCCAGTAGACAATTTAAACAAAACTTTTTGCTTGAAACCTATCACTTTTAGGTTATGCTAGCATTTTTCTGGAATAATATAGACATGAAATTGTATGATGGAATAATTCTAGAATATAATCATTTAAAAGAATAGGGAAAACAAGAATAATCATTCCATAGCTTATCCTTAAATATAAAAGAGATTTTTTTCCTTTCTTTTTTTAAAAGAAATTAGTTATAGCCAAGTAGTGTTGTTTTAATTAACTAAAACTAAAACCTCTTTGTTTTGGGGTATGTATTTTACTTTTGGTAAGAAAATCTAAACTAAGCTGTAGAGATCATGAAAAAACTAAAATTCAATATTTTAGAAGACAGTAAATTCGATAAAAACTAAATAACCTGGAGACTGAATGACAAAAACGAAAACTAAGCCATTTTTATTGTAACTAGTTCACCTTGAATTATGACATTATTAAATGTGAAGATATCAATTGCTGTCAAGTAAACATTCTCTATATAAAAAATATCATGCTTTAGCTATTATAGCTAAGATTTCATAGAAATAAGCTATTTTTGAAGATCTTTGGGAAAAGTACATCAACTACTTTCTTTAAGGAGTTTCATCATTGGAGAATTTGAGAGACAAAACAAATTAAATCAATTGATATTAGCTATAACTAACTAAATCTTCTACATGATATTGAAGAAATACTAATAACTAACTAAATCTTCAGGGAGAATGAGACGAGAAAACTAAACCTAAGCTTTCAAGATATTTTTTTAAACTAAGAAAGTCTGGAATCTCTGAACCAAAACAATACTGGCTCTATAAGGCTGATCTTCATTATTGGATTAAAGCAGCTGGGTAGTGTTGGCTACTATAATTGTACTTCCAATATGGGAAAGTAATACATGGGAGCAAAGTCAGCTCGGGCTCAGAAACGATTACCAATTATAAATTTGAGACTCATTAGTGAGAGTCTTGCTTCACTCGCCCAATTATTACGTTACCGCTGTGACACATGCTGCCGCATTATTTTCAGCCGGAAGTATTCCTTCACCGAAGAAGAAACTTTCTGACTTTATAGCGGAGAAGAAATCGGACATGGATGTAAAGTTTCTATTAATTGGCCACAGGACAAACTTGCTCTTGCTATTTATGAATCAGCTTAGAAATTGAAGATATTCTTATGTTTCCTGCATCTTTGGAGTCCTGAATCCACAGAAGAGTCAATAAACATTTTGAGAAGACTTAAGCTACATATTGTTAATTTATTCAAATTTATATCAAAATTTTTGCTGTTGTAGCTATAATTTTATATGAAAATATTTTATAAATTTTAAGTTTTTACAGCAAGGTTGTTTAATAAAAATTTTATGGTGACCATACTTGTAGATATGCTGTACAGATAGCTATACAAGAACTAACCTGAAATGCAATGCCAAGGTAACTGGTAGACACCGGTATGCAGCTGTAGGGAGATAGTTATTACCACTTTTCTTGTACGCACTGCATATTTGGCCTTAGAGGACAAAATACGAAGGTACGCAAATTGCGTAATCTTCATCATTATGTGTCTTATTATTTATTGTCTAACTCTTGCTATTTAATCTTGTAATTCAAGTTTGTTTGGAATAGGCATTGTATTCGCAAGTGGCAGTCTTTAGTGGTATGTTCAAGAGCAGTTCTTGGCACATCATCTGATGGAAGTGCCAATGCTCTGTTGCCATACATTAACCAAGTGAAACAGCACTGTAGATAAGTAAATATTTATGCATATGTGCAGTGCTAGCCTTGGAAATGTAAAGTTTGAGTAGTTTCTAGTTGGAGATTATGTCATTCTTTAGCGCAGAAGTTTTTTCCAAATTACCATTCCCCTTACAGTCCCCATAACTGTTCTATTCAGGATTAATATAACTCCAAACACTATTGAAGTAGCACTCGGCTATGCCTCATGCAATTTTAACTGCATTACTTATATTATTATTCCCAAATAGCATGGTCACCCACTCATACATATTTATACTAGTGATGTGCTTGAGCACAAAATGACGAGTGAGCTATTGTGCACTAGTACAGTAGAGCTTCAGTTATCCGAACTTCAATTATCCGAACAATTCAGTTAACCGAACACCCAAAATCTAATAGTAGCACGTGCAGAGACGAAGAATTGTTTGATCACACCACTTCAATAGTGTTTTATAATACATTTAGTAATTATTGTACAAGGCACCACAAAGTAGGCTACATTCACTTACTGTAAATGTTTGTATGTAGGTACCGGTCAATAATAGGTGATTTACGCTAAATATGCAGCAAAATTGTTGCAGCCCTCTCTCCAAATACCATTTGCTGAATTTAAAAAACAACAACAACAAACAAAAACAAACTGACTCGTCCTCCTTACCACCACTGCACCCCTACAAGGGGTAACTCTTACCTTCTATTTTAGCCACTGTACTAGAGCTTTTCATTCCAGAGACTTATTTATAGTCTTGTTATGCAAGCTTTCAATTTTGGTGCAAAAATTATATATTGTGATAAAATTCAGGACTGGTACAAACAAATATTCACAAGAACTAAGTATAATGTATAACTAATTTAAATCCCTTGTTTGTTTAATGTTAGCTGTTGTTATTTGTAATATCAAATTTTTTTAGCTATTTTCTAGTGAACAATAAAATATGTGAAGTAAAAACACAAAACAGTTCAAAAAACTTTATCAAGTGGAACAGTAAAATAAAAGTGAAGGAGAACACAAAACTCAATTCAAAAATTATATCAAGTACAAAAAATATATGTGAGGAAAAAAATTCAATTAAAAATATTTGAAACTTGATACTCAGTTCAAGGTGCAGAATGAAATTGTTTTGATTTATGAAGGAACGATTTAAGACACACCTAAGTATTCTAAAATACCATGCACTATGCTGTACTTGTTAAGAATTGTACCAAGATCTTCAATGCTGATTTTGTTGTGGAAATACGTTTTCAATTCTGGAATTTCCAAGACGCATTGAGGTAGATCAGACTTGTCTATTGCTCCATCCACTATCAAATGGCATAATTGTGAACTTTCTAAATTGACGCAAGAATCAAATGTGAGAATTTTCTGTAAACTGATAGCTTCAATATCTATAAAAATGGAGCGGTGTGATGATTTTCGTTTTAATGTTTCGATAACAAGGGAGAATCGAATTTTCTCGCAACTCTTTAGTTCATTGTAAGACATGGGAGGTGGATAGAGAACATGTTCACCTTTGAAGCTATCAGTATCCCAGTTTAAAATATCCTTTTGCACTTCCCGAATTTCATGTAAAATTTCAGCTCGGTACTTTGCAAGAAGAATACTGGAAGCAGATCTGATTACAATATACAATTCTTTGGTGTTCTCAGCTTCAACTAATATTTCAACTTGATCTTGTGTACAAAAGTAGAGACCATTTTTCCACAAGTGAATTCTTCGCACAAAGAACAAGTTATCCTTCATCACAGTGAATTTATATGTAAGGTGAACTAGTACAGAGTGAATGAACCGTAGGCTCCAACTCTGAGGATTCTCAAATAGCCATGCCGTTACATTCAAATTACCTTCCTTACTGTCATATGGCATTTTTTCGCTATCACTTTTGATTAAACCAGGAAAAAAATACAATTTTCCTTCAGAATATTCCATTTTGTCAGGGTGCTGCTGCTGTATAATACATTCAAATGTTTGTTTTGAAATTTCAGTGCAAAATTCCAAGCTTGTTAAATAGTTTATCATGACATCTGAATTTATATCAAGACCAGTAAATATTTCTTTGATTTTTTTCTCTGGAACTACACCAGTATTGTAAGTCATAAGAGAATATTCTGGAGCATCTTCAAAAGAAAGAGGAGAAAATAATGAACTGGCTTTGCTGAACAATATGTTTTGTGCACTTTTCCCCACAATCCACCAATCTAGATTGTTTTCTGATCGCATCAAAAGAAGAATATCATTGCGAATATACAGTTCTTTCAAAAGGCTAAGAAGAGCTTCTTTTTCTTCTGGAATAATCATTCTCGAATGGGATCCTTTAACTATCAAGCGACGATATTTTTTTAGTTCAAATATTCTACCACTTTTAATCTTTTCTATTAAAATTTTTACTTGGCATGGTAATAATGCAAACCATTTATTCAGGTAGTATTTTAGCTCATCTAGAATTTGATCCTGAGGGAAAGATTCTGAAGAAATAAACATTTCTTCCAAAGTAGCCAATAATTGGCACATCCCAGTAGTGTCTGGTTTGGTACAATTTAACAAATAAGGATATTCATGTCTATCCAAAGGAGATGTGTCATGGTTGTCTAAGAATGCTTGAAGTGCTTTTCTTTTAGACAGTCGAGACTCACTGCCATCGAATTTGTCATCATGACTGCAGACTAATATGAGATGAATAGATATGGTGTTGACTCGAACATGGCCGCGAACAAAATTTAGCCATCGAATAATCTGCTCTTTATTTTGGTTAAGGCTATCAGTTCCTTTTACAAGTAATAAAAATACAAATTGGTTCTTTAAAGAATCAGCATTTAGTGCCAGCAAATTCTCCAAATGTACAGAATGGCTTGCTTCAAACTCAACTTGACCACCAAAGTCATAAAATCTGTAACAGTGTGCATTCTTATAGTAAATATACTCTGACATGACTAGACCCGTGGTTGGTTTACCCTCTGATGACAGTGTCATTCTGTTATTAGTGAGCATCATTCGTAATGTGTCAATCAAAGTCGTTTTTCCAGCTGTAGAATCCCCTAGTACAATAATATTTACTGAAGAGTCAGGAGTAAAGCTGGATTCATGGCGCACATAGGATTTCAGTATGGTTCCTTCAACCTTAGCTCCATGTGCTGCAAGAAACTGTGGTATTACTGACTCTGGCATTGCATGACATAAAAAAAATGGAGTTCCAATTTTACTTCTATTGTTAAGACACTTAAATCCATCAACTTGCTTAAAAATTTCAAAAATCATCCATTCCTGTTTGTATAAACAAGCAAAATGGAGAGGTGTGCAGAAGTTTTTATTCATGGAATTGATATCAACAATTTTAATTGCTTTTTGAAATATTTGCATATAAAGTTTTTCATAATTACACATGGCTATGTAATGTAATACTGTTGTTCTGTCAGAATCCAGCTGTTGGAAAAGTGAATAATTTAATTTGTCATCATTTGCCAAAAGCATAATTAAATCATCAATTGTGAGAGACTCTGTGGTTGAATGAGGAAACCATACATCATTAATTTTGTCATCTGAGTCAGAAGAATCTCCACTTTTAGAATTGCTAAGCTCATAATCGCCAACTTCATAATAAGCATAATCTTTTTCAACTTTAGTGCTATAATATCTCCTGCCTTCTCTATTATTTTTGCAGAGAAGTAAAAACATCAATAGTGGTACCTCCAGATTGGCTTCTTTTTGAAAATGCTGAGGAAGTCCTTTTTTTGTGCACATGGCAAGCATTTCAAGATTACATTTTCTAAAAACTTTAGCTATAAAACTAAAGTGGTAATTATCGATTGCTAGCAGAAGTGGGGATTGCCCATCATTGTTATACCATAATGTTTTATCAAATGGAAGAGAAAGCAAATATAAAGCATTTTTCTTAATTCCCTCACGAAAAGCAAAATGAAGTGCCATATTTCCTTTCTTATTCTTGGAATTATGATTACATTTTTTGGAAGAAACCAATAATTCAATGATATGTTTGGTATTATGTCTTCCAGCTAGAACATGTAATATAGTGTTTCCTTCTTTGTTGGGATATGAATCCAGTTTGCAGGTATCAGGAAGACCTTTAATGAACCATTCCAAAAGGTCATAGTGCTTTTTGTAACATGCTACATGTAAAGGTGTATCAAAGTCATTATTGCGAGCTAGCCTTGAACATTTATCTACACAAATTTCTGCCATTTCTCTTAAGTTTAAACGGCTGCAAATGTGGAGAACAGTTTCTCCAGATTTATTTTTTACATCCGGATAAGAATCTGGTAAGTTCAGAAAATAGGTAACCAACTTTGAGTCATTTTTCATACAGGCAAATTGCAATGGGGTCAGTTCATTCATTTTATCGAGCAGATTTACATCTTCACTTAAATTGTAATTATTTTTAGTGTCACCTAGTTGTCTAATCATTTCTATGTCATTTTTCCAGCAAGCAAAGTGAGCCAGAGTTTGCCCCAGGTAGTTTTGTAATTTTATAGGATATTGTTTTGTAGATGACAAAAAGTGCTGCAATAATTTCAAATCCCGGAACCTTGAAGCTATATTAGCTGCTGTTTCCCCTTTAATTTTATTGACAGCTAATATATCACATTTAGCATTTTGAAAAAATAAATCTATCAATCCTTTGTTTCTGGTTCTGAGAGCATTAAAAATAGGAGTATCCCCAAATTTGTCATGCTCATTCCAACTGTTGCATTTATTTTGATTAGCAAGTGTCTGGGTATATTCAATGTCATTACCATCACAGGCAGCAATATGAAGAGGGGTCTCTCTGTCAGCATTACTGATATTTAAATCTGCTCCATGAGTGACCAGAAAATGAAAAATATCTTTTTTTTTACATTGTATAGACATATGTAATGGAGAGTCTCCCTTATCATTCACTACATTAAGCTCAAACCCTTTTTCATATAAATATTCAATAACATCCAAAGGGCTCCATTGACAAGCTGTATGTAAGCATGTATTATGTAACTGATCTCTAGCATTAATTATTTGCACTTCTGGCACTTCTTTAATCAGATGTTGAAAAACAGTAGTAACCATTTTAAGATCACCACTAATGCAGGCAGCATTTAATAAATTAACATCATTTCGAACTTTATCGTCAAAAGATTGATTATTTTGTAAGTGACTAAATAAGTCATGATCTCCTCGCTTGACTGAGAAATACAGGATACTCTCATCTTGGATTATTGACTCATTCCTCTCCCTGGAAAAATATCTTTCTCCATCATAGTAAGTATGACCTTTCCGCTGAGTCATAATCGTAGGTAATAAACTTGGGTTTGAATCAATTGTTAGCAAATAGTCAATAATATCATAATGTCGAAGTTCACAGGCTAATTTTATTAAAGAAGGGACGTACTGCTTAAAATCATAATTTAATACCCAGTTGATCTCAGTGAAAATTAGCTTGACAGCTGGTAAATTGTTGCAGCGGCAAGCCATGTGAAGAGGAGTGTTATTATTGTCAATTTTAAATGCTTCATGAAAATCATTGTCAAGTCTTAAAAAATTTCTTTCAGAAAAAACATGGACTAGGATGTCATCTTCAAATTCAATAAGCTTAGGAAATGCTTGATCTCTGATGCGAGAAATACTAAAATATGTAATCAGTCGTATTAGGGCTAGCGATTTAGATTGACAGGCAATATGCAGCAATGTCAGACCCTTATCAGTAGTACAATCACAGATAGACTTGTGATTATTAAAAAAATATGCCACTACATAAAATTGACTGGCAATACATGCAGAGTGTACAGGAAAATTTCCGTACTTATCACGAATATGCCAGGTTCCATCCATAAACCTCAATGGTTGTATGAATTAGATCAAGACGGCCATCTCTGACAGGCTAAATGACGTAGTGAGCATTTTCTCCTTCTGAATTTAATCTGGATACATATCACATTGTGTAGGAGTTATAAAAATAACAGATTAGGTTGTTTTTTGGTAGTAATTCTTTTTCAACTTCTAGTAGAGGTATTATCTAGAACAAAAACAACCACAAAAACCTATTATTAGGTACTTTAAAAAGTTATGAGAGAAATTCGGAGGGACGCTCCAGCACTGGGGTTCCGCACGGGATCTGTTGTGCGAAAAGCAAGTGTTGTCTCAGGCTCCTCTTAACGGCACCGATTTGGCCTGGTATGTAACATCGCCTCGCGTTAGTTGCTGTCTCTGGTAGTGCCCCTCCTGAGGTTGGTGGAATTGTTGCGTTGGCCGTCCGCTTGGTGCCTAGCCTCTAGGCCCTGTGTCGTGTTTCGCCCTATGAATTGATCTGGTTTGAGGTGTACCTCGGATGTTTTATTGTCTTGTTTCCTGTTAGCCCAACTGTGGTGCTTTGATTTGGTATGGCCCTGGTGTTTTTGGGTGGAGTGCTTGTATTTGGAAAGCTTGGCTGGCTTTTGTTGTTTGTGTTGTTGTAACAGGATTTCAATGACAATAGGAGATAATAGACTATTATGAGAACAAAGTCGTGGATGGCAGATCGAAAAAAAAAAGACCCCAGGTCCCGTTCCTATTAATGTGTTCCTTAATAAGGAAGGATTTAGTATTGTAAAAAGGATGTGTATATATTTAAGAATTAAAAATAGATTTAAAGAGTTACTATAAACATAAAGAATATCCAAATGCATTATATTGCTTGTGATAAAGTAAATGGACCAAGAATAAAAGCATAAAGCAACAAGAATGGTAGTTAAACTTCAAGAAAATATTTGTAATATTTGTTTTTAAAATAATTAAGAACACAAGCCAGAGTTGTGGAACTTTGAACTTGTTTACTGTTATTTCTAACAAGACGTTGTTTACAATTTGATTATTAACACCTCATTCACAACACCTCTAATTTGTACAAACATCAATAATGTGTTAATTACTTGTTTGTGTCAGTTTTGGCTCTACATAAGGAGCCGTTTTTGTAATATATGATGAGTTAACCAAGTAGAAAGAAAAGGAAAGGATCTTACCTTGGGAGCACTTGGCGT
>WLWD01003750.1_pt1 | contig 36320 bp, 25 predicted proteins | sample 6712731 | NCBI WGS metagenome assembly WLWD01 (sample SAMN12718690, study PRJNA576275) | sponge metagenome | isolation source: marine sponge | host: Mycale hentscheli | place: New Zealand: South Island, Marlborough, Capsize Point | collected 2014-11-01 | reverse complement strand
AAACAAAAACACTAACGAAAAAAACAACAAAAATACCCTTGACCAGCATTACCACAATGTGCTACTGCCAATGGAGTTTACTTTATTTTCATTGGAATGCCAACAAGAAAAAAAAAATCATGACTTACAAAAAAATGAAAAGATCAAATGCTACGAATCAAAGTTCAGAGTTCAACATATGGGACAAAGTTTATTTTCACCATTGGGGTTTGGTACGACACAGTCTTCATGAATCCACCTTGAACAGATGCACTGAAGCCATTCTCTGCCCGTTCCTTCATCCTCTTCAAAAGAACTGAAGCAGACACAACATAAATCTGTGAATATGCTACTGTCCATTGTAACTTTTGATCTCTTGTGCACAGTACGTCTTCTTGTAATCTTGCTCCTACCTTCAACTAAATTCAAATGTCCTTCATTTGTTGAAGTTTCAGTAGTGACCTCTCGAGAGCGTTTCTTGCCTGTCACAGCTTTGTGTTGTAAACTTTTCTTAGCTTTCTCCTCCTCTGCCTGCTTACGCTTCTTTTCTTTCTCCTCCTCTGCCTGCTTTCACTTCTTTTCCTTCTCCTCAGTTCGTCGAATTCTTTCCTCAGCCTTTCTTCTTTGTTCTATTTATTTTTCCCCTTTTTTTCCTTTCTCTTTCCTGTTTTCGCTTTTCCTTCTCCTCAGCTTCACACTTCTTTTTCTCTTCCTTCACTTTATAAAGTGACCAACACTCATTGCTAGTGAGAACATGTGCTGAACCCGTCTTTGATGATATCGTAGTAACATCCCTTACCACAGGTAAATTCAATAAATTGGTGAATGGTGAACGTAAATTTGAGGAAGCAACAGGAGGTGTAACTTTGGTGAGTGATATAGTACTCAATTTGCAACTGAAGGAGACCATGGAACCGGCATGGTAACCACAACTCCAGTACATGTGGTGACTGCACCAGGAATCAATAATCCACGTTGTGCAGTGACTCTGACTGGATCCAGTCGGTGTGGTACCTAGAAAGTTAAACAATACAGGTATGTAACATCACAAATACAAATTAGGCATGTAAAGTGAAATTTCTCCCTCCCCCCCCCCCCCCCCCCCCCAAAAAAAAAAAATTATTACTACCACAAATATTGAAGGATATTTTAGTAGAATGGCAGGAGTCAAACTGAAATGGAAGCGTAACTTAAAAACTTTGAACCCTGAAATGTCAGTTACAAAGACAAATGAGTGAATTTTGTTTCCTGTTGTTTTTTTGTTTATAGTCAGTCCATAGATTTGAAGATCTATTGTTCATTAGACAGCACTTAGTTTGGGGACAGTTGGGACAAACTTTTTTCTATATGAAACCATTTACAGGAAAATAGGGCACAACGCGGCCTCCATAAAAAATAAACTGTTTTTTAACTAACACATTTTATCAGCATTGAGTTTGATTGCCTTAGCCGTTCACAATATATGACCTAATCAAATTCCCCTTGGTAGGCTTATTGGATTCAATTGATTATTATTCCCCAACATTCACGTGTGCTGCATTGAGCTCAATTTTATCGTAGACAGTCTCACATGATAACATAGGTAACATTGTATGCAAATGAAAAATCATAGCTCTGCCTAGGTTACTATAGCTACTTATATCTTTCTCTCGAATTATTATGAAAAAATATGTATAGGTTACATCACGAGGTGGAGGTCGGTATGGGATTTACACAACCGAGGGCCGAAGGCCCGAGGATAGTGTAAATCCCGTACCGACCGCGCACCGAGCGGTGCAACCGACTTGTACCATGGCTCTAGGCTATAAGAACCGCATAACAACCTTTTTTTCTGTAGCCTCATTGGTCGCCGCTTCGCTTAGCTACAGATCGTAATTCTAGGCCACGGGCAAAAAATATTCACCTCCTAGGCGGTGTATAAGTGATTTATTCACCCCGAATTGAGAAATCTGATTGGACGGTTTGAACGAACCATGGTATAAGTTACTGCAAAACACCATTAATTCTTACCTGAAACCTGAGTAGTGGATCCAGAGGCCATAGGGACTGTGATGTGAGAAAGGGATCCAAGGAGCTTGGTACCTGCTACAACATCTGCGTGACGAGCAAACTAGATCCCAGGGGTGTGGTACCTGCTACAACACCACCTGTTGTGATGTACGAACTAGATCCCAAGGGTGCGGTACATGCTACGACATCTGTTGTGACGTGCGAACTTGATCCCAGGGGTGTGGTGCCTGCCAAGACATCTGTTGTGACGTGCGAACTTGATCCCAGGGGTGTGGTACCTGCTACATCAGCTGTGACGTGCGAACTTGATCCCAGGGGTGTGGTACCTGCTAAGACATCTGCTGTGACATGAGAAGTGGATCCTGAATGTGTGGTGACTGCGATTTGAGTAGGAATTCAGTGAGTGTTGTAACAGCCAGGGAATTGTGGTGTTCTGGAACATTGTATTTGAGCCATTCTGTGTACTTAGGATTAACCAAGTCATATCCTTCTTCCAAACGTTGAGCAAAAGGAAGTTCCTCTTCAAGGGTGAAGGTTGTTGAGGTACCAGCTGACTGATCAGCAACTAAATCTTCTTCACAATGTCCTGTAATGCTCCTTTGATCATTACTATGGTCATTTGCCTCACATTCGATAGACACACTGGTAGTAAGTGGTCCATCACCTAAGGAAAAAATATAATCAATTTAACAGTATACTGATCAAATCCACTTCTCCAGTAGACTAGATTCTTCTTCTTTTTTTTAAAATATAAATTTAGCGTACAATACATAAGGTAAAGCCAACTACCCATGAGCTAATGCTATGGCAGCCTGAAAAAAAGTGACAAAAAATAAAGCATGATAAAAAAAAAGGAAATATCACAGTAGCAACAGGAATTAGAATTGACCTTATCCTTGAAACCATACCCAAATTTGGAAATATATTGACAATTTGTTATGGAGTATTAGACAGGTATATATTTTAGCGTTTCAGGTTAAGGTACAAGCTTCATATGGGGTTCAATTTTTTTGTTCACAAGTTTTAATATTAGCAGAAATTGATACATTGCTCACTAATATTCGCTATAATGTGATAAATGTTACCTTCAGGCACTTAATTAAAGCCAAATGTTTAGCTGAAGTGAGTAAAATAAGGTGAATTTTATAGATTTAGCTTGGGGGGTGGAGTGGGGAAGGGTTGGCAATGTGCTGATTGATTACAGACATTCACAGCTTCAACAACTTCTGGTTCATTTGTATTTTAAGTTCAAATGTACAGACTCACCTGTATGAGTGACAATCGATATTGCAATGGATTGAAGGGATATATGCCACATTTCTTGAAGCCATTAACAAGATTTGCAGGAGTTGCAGCACTCTCCCAGGCTGGTTTAAACACTAAATTGAAATTTAACTTGGTAATCACTTTACCAGGATTAGTCTGATAAAATCTATGACAAAAATCTTGCCAGTGAGACTTGAGTGAGCGAAAGAAGCTTGTATCAAGGGGTTGACATTCGTGTGTAGTATGTGGTGACAAGTAGTTTTTCAAGTTTTCTTCATTCATGGGCATCCATCCTTACTCCAACCGTAGAATCACCCATGCGAAGTCGAAGGGATGAGTTACGTTTCATAAAATTATGCCACCAGCCCCTACTGACTGAACGTGCTTTCAGAGACCCCTTTTGCCGAAGGTATATTTCAACTAAGCAAAGGACATCTCTACGAGTCTTTCCATACCCAATGTTAGCAGCACTTATAAGATTATCTGCAAGACCTTGCTCTTCATCTTTTGTCAAGTATGGCTTTGGACCGGGGTTGACGCCAATGTCACTCTGCCACTAAGTCTGTCCAGAGAGTACTACGAGGAACCTGGTAGTTATCAGCTGCTTGATTCATTGAAAGCCCATCATTTATAACAGCTTGAATAGCTCCCACCATCTGATCATCTGACAATTTTTTTTTTTTGCTGTTTCGGTTGACCTGTGTGGACGGGCTTGACCTGAAGTTGTTGTCACCTGAATCCTTTGTATTTCTTATTGGCCATTCTAAAAATAAAAAAAATAAATAAAATTAAAAAAATCAATCAACTTAGACACAAGCATAGTAAGAGGAAATATCTAAACATCACAGTTTCACAGAGAGGGGCAGTCTCTTGAATCTCTATCCTTAAGCTAAGTTTACCCTCTCAGAATTTTTTCATTAATTTGATTAAAAATTCCCCCCAATGCTCCCACCTGAAGTTAACCATTTAGTACATAGGACCACATAATAATCAGTGTGAAATGAATATTGTCTATGTGTATAATATATTAGCTACAAACATGAGTGTGGCTGAACACTAAAAGTCTCCCCACTCCAGCCAAAATCCTGGATAAAACTCTGACCATCTAAAGTAATACAAAAAGGTGCAAGTCTATTTGCTTTATAAGTCAAGTTAAATCAAAATTTCTGACTTTTACACAAAATAGCCAGCCAATTTACTGTGCCGGGTAATCTAGTTCAACTAAAATAGATCACCATATCAATAGATGTAGCAGTTTCGGAATAGACTTTTATACAAACTTTCAACTAAAAGGTAAAGCTACGACTGATCACTCAACAGCATTTCATAGAGGATATAATGTACCCTAGCGAAAGTCCTCCCCCTCCCACTGAATAGAAAATATTCCTAACCATAATCTTTCTTAAAATTAACTTGCTGTACTCAGTATTGACGATAAAATACATTCACCATCCAATCAAACTGGCTCTTCTTACCACTTCACACTACATAGCGTTTTTCTAGTTTGCTTTACTTAATTCAAACGTTTGCCACAAAGTATATACATGTCACTACAATACCCATTTTCATTCTCGGTTTGCCACCAAAATCGTGGCAAGCATGCAGATAACTAAGCTAACATTTGTTGAAGTCTATGCGCAAGTATTTCACTGTGTGAACATTCAAATTGAGCTTGCAAATGTCTGCATGTGCAAAATTCAAAGCGAGAGTAACAATGAATTTTTACTTCACCAGTACCACAATATAACAATGTGAACAAAAGTGTGCATTGAGCTTAACGTTAGGTAAAGGTTATAGCCTGCTCTCCTATCACCCACCCATAGGTAAAAATGCATACTCAAGTCCAGTAACTACAGTTACATCACAACATAACTAGCTAGGTACATACCTACGAATAACCACGGTAGTGATCACCATCCCTACACTAACTTACACATACCGTTAAAAGACTATCCAATACTTATGCAGCACACAATTCCAGGAGTTTTGCAGAGATGCTGACCGCTACAGAACAGCAACTAACTTCCACCAGACAACATCAAAAGCAGCTTCTTCAGACGATGAGTATTAATTAGAATTAATGGCGCCTTTTTGTGGCACGCGTGTGTTTTAGCTAGCTAACTTCAAGTCACTCGTTAATGGTGGCCGGACGATAATGCAATACGAGGGAGGCGATAATATGTCGGTCGATATTCGAGGACTTACGCTAAGGAGTCTACAGTTACCCTTACTATTGGAGCAGATTTGAATTCAAATCCAGAAACTATAGTTCACAAAGTCACCAGTTCCTTAAAATCTCTTCACAGTGGTGAAACCACAGAATGTGTAGTGAATGAAATTGCAGCTGATGTTTATTGGAACGAATGTACTTCAAATTCCCGTTGTAGACGTGAATAGTCCCTCGGTTGCCTCCCTGAGTGATTAGTACTTCTTTTCCAATGATAGCCAAACCACGTGGCCAATTCTTATGCTTAATTTCTTGTAATCTGACATTTTCACCATCCGGGTCGCACCTCAAAATTATGTTGTTATTTTCGCTTCCACAGAATATGTTATTTTCCTCGTCAATTTCAATTTTGTGTAGGCCTCTTAGCGTATTCTGTTCCAAGATTGTTTCGTAATTCCCGCCCTTTTTTAACTTGACTATATTGCCAGCAGATGTTGCAACTATGACTTTTCCTTCGGAAGTTAATGCCACTCCCTTTGGAACTGGTATATTTCTCCAAATCTTGACAGGGTAGCCGAGCTGATAGGGAGAGATGGAGACAAATATGCGAAATGGACTGCCTTCCACTTGTTGATCATCAACTGACACAACCAGCTTGTGGCGTCCTCGGACTGTGGGTTTGAACTGATACAGCATCACGGAGACAAGGCGTGCTTTTGGGCTATTACATCCGACAGTCAGGGACACCTCTATTGTGCAGATCGCAACAATTCTTGCATACATGTTTTTAATAAACATGGTAGCTTCATACGATCCATAGGCATGGATGACCCAGCAGTAATTGACACTCCAATGGGCATTTGTGTCTCTGGTCAGTATGTGTATGCCTGCGATGAGTACAGACATTCGGTGCTGGTGTTCACCACTGAGGGAAAGTACGTGACATCATTTGGTCACTGTGGTATGGGGAAAGGCCAGTTTCTTAAACCAACCAGCATTTGTGCCAACAAGAATGGATTCTTGTATGTCACTGACTCAGAAAACGACAGAGTACAATGCTTTTAGTTTTAAACACTTCCATTTATGTACACTTCACATGCATGTTAGCTACTCCACATTCCATTTTGTTTTGCTGCAATTGAATACGGTTAGATTGAATTAAAACTAAACAACTTGTATTTTATATAAGTCTTGTTGATAGCTCTTCTGATAATTAATATAGCTATTTGTTTAAAAAAAAAGGTGGATTTAATACTTATTGTAATCAAAGTGAATAATACTTGGGACAATCATGACTGTGGATCAGCCAAACTACACACGCACACCATACACACACGCACGCACACACACACATACTCACACAAACACAAATTTGTACCAGTGATGTATTGTGATATTTTTTCATTCAGCCGGAAATTAATAGCTACTGTTGGAAGGTGTGGTTTTCAGTCTTGTTATGAAAGTAGTCTGCAGGTCTTTACTATAAAATAATACCTATAGCTGATCAAGTTAGATATAATTTACAAGTCAGTAAGTTCCAGAGGGTACACATAAACCTCTAGCTACATCAACAACTTCCTCTTGTATGGTCACGGTTGAGACAGAGTTTTAAGCTGCTCCAATGGCTTCACAAGTACAGCTTCCTTCCTTACCCTGCAAGTATAATAGAAGGATGTTATTTGAAGTGGCTGTTTCAGACTAGTACACTAACAGTTATAAGTTATAGCTCTGGGACCCGTTTGTCCTCCTGTGCTTCGCGGTAACTGGTAGATTTTTTTGGCGCCAAAATTAATTGATCCGCGTAGAAATTCAGAGCTGGCCGGCCACACGCGTGAATAGATTGCTCGCGGGGCTCGGTTACAGGCGGTTCTGCGGTATTATACTGAACGATTAAACGACCACAGGTTCCGGTGGCAGGGCACCCATAATCTACAAATGGAACTCTTGTTAGCTACCAAGTGTTGAAAATGGCTGTCCCATTGGGCTACCAGTGTGAGTTTATAGATCCTGTGTTTGATGGCTTTTACTGTAAGAAGTGTTCATTTGTGGCTAAAAGACAGACTGTTGTCACATGCTGTGGAGAAAGCTTCTGCCAGGCCTGCCTAGCTGATAGCCAGGAAGGCAGCCCCTGCCCAGCCTGTGGAGAGAAAAACTACAGCAGCTTTCAAAACACCAGGAATCAAATGAGAATTGATTCACTCAGAGTCTACTGTAGTATGAAGGAGAAAGGTTGTGAGTGGTCTGGTAGTCTCGATCAGCTGGACACTCACTTGAACTCCGAGCTCAACAATTGCGAATTTGTGGATGTCAATTGTCCCCTCAATTGCCTACAGGCCATCCCCAAAAGCATGGTAGAAAAGCACGTTACTCAAGAGTGCCCTAAAAGGCCATACGTTTGCCAATATTGTAACTTTAAAGCCGCCACCTATATAGAGATAAAAGATAAGCACATTCCAGATTGCAAGTATGTGCCTCTTCAGTGTCCCAACCGATGTGGAGTGACCTTTGAGCGTGATTTCATGGAAGACCACATGAAAATGTGTCGACTTGAAGAGGTAAAGTGTGAATTTAGTCAAATAGGATGTGACTGTATATATAGACGAGAAGATGAGGGACAACATGCTAGACAGAATATTCAGAAGCATGTCTTTTTGGCTGCCTCTCTGTGTGAACAGCTCCAGAAAAGAATCATTGAACAAGATTTGAGACACCACGAGGAGGAAGACAGACTCAGGAAGAAAATAGATGAACAAGATAAAAAGATCAATGAGCAGGAAGAGAAGATATTTCAACAAAACGAAGAGCTCAAAAAGAAAATTGGAATTCTGGAAGATTCACATGAAGCCAAGTCAGAGTTGAATCAACTCAAACAAAAACTGCTTCATCTCACCATCCAGTCTGAGCAAAATGAAATTAAAGTATCAAAATTATCTGCTATGATTCATCACAAGTTTGAAATGCGAAATTTCCACAAAGAGAAAGCAAAAGACAAACACAATGATTGGAAAAGCCCTGCAATGTATACGCACGCATGTGGATACAAGTTTTGCATTGGCATTGATGCCAATGGCTGCTACATGGGCCACGGGCAATGCATCAGTGTTGAGTTGTACTCAATGCCTGGGGACTATGACAATGTCTTAAAGTGGCTGGCCAAAGTTGATTTTACAGTAGAACTAATAAACCAGCGCGGAGGAGCGAATGCAAGTCACAGCTTGGTCAGCATTAATTGGCAAAGACCTGCTGAGCAGACCACATGGGTGGCTGTTTTCAATCGGTATAGTGGGCGATATTTTGGTGGTTTCCTGGAGCATTCTAAACTCAGTCAGTTCTTGGTCAACGACACACTTACTTTCTATGTATCTGAAATTCATGTAACTGTATAAGATATATCTACACAAGTATTGTATATAATATAATTATATTGATATATTACATTTGCAATGAACTTAATTATAAATGTCTTGGACTACAAACATAAAAATGATGTGGGGCCAAACTTATATGGCCAATCGTGTAATATATATAATATAGGTGTGTTATGATTAGAATAACAGTATTATATAATATAGGTATGTTAATCCATAATAAAAATCTATTATGCTTGCTCTATTGAAGTCAAATAAAGATTTACTATTATTCTAATTATGTCTAAATGGAGATAAGTAAAGTTTGTACCAATACCGTTCCACTCTGATCAATTTATTCTTATGGTCAGATAATAGTAGCATATTGCATGACATAATTTATGATATTTTTGTTAGCATTTTCTCTCCTCTATGCCCCAACAAACACAAGTGAGTTTAAAATTAATTTTTTATCTCGTTTCGATTTGTAAAGAATAAAAAGAAATTCAATAATGTTTTTGCATATGTAATTGATGAATGTCGTAGCATTATTCCAAAACATTATGCCAAAACATGTTTACACGATGTAGAATTTAATTGTTATGACTTAAACTAAATAGTGAAACAATGACAACTAGTGAACTATTCATAGACTTGTTGACCATACATATCTAACAATGTAAGCATTTACTGTATAACACAATATATCTGAGTGTTTGTATTCAACAGATGAGCAGGTTTACAGATTGCAGTGTATTTTTGCTTTCATAACATCTTGTTGGTTGATTGTTCATAGTAGCAACAGAGCTGCCTGTGTGCCAACTTCAAAATAGCAGTAAGTATCAAAAAGAAGAGTTTATTTAATGATGTAGTTAGCTATATAACTAGTTTTAAGATGTAGGCTTTGGCTCATTAACTTTATAATTTGGTGTGCAAGGCCATTTAGTGTTCTTGTTAATTAGGGGTGTTGTGCCATAGGGCGAAATGCTGTCATTTACGCCAGTACCTGTCTTCCTTTAAGAATCTCCCAACAATACTTTTTAAATGGTCATAGACTATATCCATCTGACAAGCAAGTTCTGTCAGACTTCAGATCCATTTCAATGGACTGCAGCAAAAGTTACCGTTAGTCCGCATCCACACACCAATAATATAAAGTTAAAGGTTAAAGTCATGACAATGTTTTTCTAGTTAGACATTGTTTTTTTTTTGGGCTTTGCTTTGCTAATCACCGAACAGACAATGATATCAAAATGTAAATTTACAACATTTTTCTTCAGTGCACTGATGAGAAATACACATAAGAAATAGTCTTGCACAGCCAAACCCTTTACCTAATGTTAGACAATATTGTGTCTCAGTGCCAATAAAAAGGGAATACACTTTGACTTCCGAGTGAACACCACTCTTGAGTTTAAAAAATAGGAATGAGAAAGTGAACTATAACTAATATCCTCTCTAGGCATAGATAAATATTGCTGGAATTTTTTTGGGAAATATAGGCACATGGAAGCAATGAGAAATATGCTAGAAATATAGGCAACTTTTTTTTAGAATTAGCAGATTACTTAATGTGGAATGTGTGAAAATCTATTAATGCATGATGTAATTATACAAGCAGCAGCTGGATCAGTCTTCCAGTGCTCAGGAAAGAGCACTGGAAGACTATGTTTCAGCTTCAGTTATGCTACAATATAACAGTCGCTAAAAACTTTCTTTTTTGTAATTCACAATGTATCACATGAATTTTGGCCAAGCAATAAATGAGAAATATAGGCACATTTTGAAAGAATTATAGGGCAAGTTTGGGAGCATTGGAGAAAGAATTTTAGGCAGAAAAAAAAGCAATATTTATCTATGCCTAATCCTCTCGCACATATATATTTAAAAATGAGTTTTTAGAATGTAAATAAAATAATTAATGTGTTTAATTAGATGCCTCACTGTTTGTGCTGAAGGACACCACTACAGTTATTAACATTAGCCTTCAATTGACTTACTGAGCAATTTATAATTGACTGACTTTAGTTTCTATTGTAATTTAATTGTGCCTGTAAATAAAAAAGAATGAAATATTATTATGAACACATTATTAAATAAATTAATGGTATTTTTTTATGGTATGGTCTGACTCAACTGCTATAGGCCCATTTATTACAAATTACAGTATTTTTTATGCTTCTGGGATTGCAGTCTGATGACAAGTAAAACCTTACTGACATTGTACGACGATGGAGGATGTGTATAAGAGTGGTAGGGGTAAGAAGGACTTAGTAAATCAGTAATTATCTTTTGAAGTCAGGAACATCTTTTGCTGGAATGAATGATGTCACATGTCTGAGTTGTGATCCTTCCTACATTGGAGAAAATGCATCTAATTATCGTGTAGTTCTTTTTAAACATAGAGTTCATTTTGCATAAAATAACGTATAATTATTGTATTTTATGTTATATATTAGTATACACTACTATTGGTTTATTAAATCAATAAAAAGCACATCAGTACAAGTGTTTGAGTTTATAATGAAGTAGCTACCACAATAGATATTTACCAATATAATTGCTTATCTGCCTTAAATTTGTTTGAGTCTTGCTATAAATGAAAGAATGAAAAACATAATCCATAAATGTCATAACTGAGAAAGCGAGATCAGTTACAATAGATTATACATAAACCATAGAGCAAAAACAAAGTTTGTAAATTACATTCTAGGCTTGTTGACTTAGTTTGCAAGTTAATGTTTTAAATTGACAGCTAGACTAAACTAGTTCATACTAGATAATCATTACTGCTAAAGCAAAAACCAACAACAAAATGTAACATGTCAGTGTCTTGCACAATCAGAGAAGTTGGCTACTCAATCAATGAACTTAGTGTATTGCTTGACAGCATGTGAATGGGAAGTTTCTCATTCCAATAACGTTTTGGAAGTGTAAATAATCTCATTATATTGTATAGAAATGAACAGTTAATGTGCACACAGACTGGTTACAGCAATGTTATTGGGAGATATCAGCTGCAATGTAGCAGCATAAACAATATGGAATTAGCATCTAGCATACTTGATGAGTATGTTTGTGCTGAAGTTATAGATATTAGAATTAGCTGCACACAACCTATTAAATTTCCTTTTAATTTAAATTACTAATTTGTTTTGTTATCTTTAACATGAATACAATAATGACAGCACATTCTAACTGTTATACACAGTGTCTACAAATTTTGGCAATAATAAGCAAACTCAAATATTCTCAAGATACCTTAATCTTTCAAATAGCTATTACGATTTTATTAACTAATTTTTAAGGAATAGTCACAATTATGTCGTTATAGTAATAGTAACTTTATGAATGAACACAAATGTGTGCACATTGCTGGAGTATATGAAACACAGAAGAATTCGCTATTTCTGCAAAATGCACAAAGTTGCTAGTGGAAACTGGGCATGGGTAAACAGGATCTAAAATAAAATAGTTAGAGCATGCGCTTAGGTACTGGTGAATTTAGTGCACAAAGCCCTGGGGGCGCTTCAGTGCACTAAATCCACCAGTACCTAAGCTTATGCTCTAACTATTACTTATTTTTTATTCTTGCTATTTCTACAAAACATGTTTAATTTAAATATATGATTATAAAAACAATTATATAAAGGTCGGAATTGAAAATTTTCATTCTTCCTTCTTTACATAGTGCAACAAATTCCTTCACTACATGAACCAGGCAAAGCTCATCTGGTTTGTTTGTTGTTGTTTTTTTTGTAAAAGCATGCAATAATTCAGTCTCTTTGGAATACTTGAGAAGAGTCAACACAATATTGATGGAAGATTGAAAGGGTGCTGGGCACCTCTACTATAGTATTGGGTGACCATATGCCCCTCCCAGCCTCTGCTCTTACTCTTCTTTATCACGCGAGTGAATTGTGGTCTTTCCTGCTTATTGCCCCAGGCTGTGGGCATATTTAATGGTAATTTTTTTACTTGTTGGTTTAATGGAAATATTGCCACAGCTGACTTGGCACTGGTAATCACTATCTCTAAACATTAAACTTGAAGCCTTAGTGGCGTAGGAACGGTGGGAGTTCAGTGGGTGGGCTTGGATCCCCCACCCCATAATTTTGTGGCACAATGCTACGTATGTGATGATTCCTGACTCAGAAATTGCTGCTTGTGGTTATGCCAAAACTACTTGTATCATATATAGAGAGAACTGATAAACCAGCACCTCACCATTCGAAGCAAATGATCGAAAGCTTAGACAAATGTGAATTATTTTCTGTCCTTATGGCTACAAGGTTAACAAATCTTGCTTTGAAGTGGGGCTCTGGGGCTGAAGCCCCTTCATTAATCCATAAATGCCTACCCTTGGAGCCCCCCCCCCCCCCCCCCCCCCTTACCAAAAATATCTTCCTACACCACTACATTATTCTTATAAAGTTTCTTAAATTATATTGCAGGTGATAGCTATTATAATATATTATCATGATTTTTGCACATAGTAATTGGTATCTTGGCTTACCTTTGTGAGAGACTCATAAGGATTCTTATAGCAAAAAACTTGATTAGATTTTGGAAATTGCATTTCTTTCTTGTCACATACATGACTGATGTCTTTAAGAGTGTTTGGTCAAGAGTTCAAATTTTGTCCTTTGATCATTCATGATTAAGCCTGGCATAAAGACTCCACCCGTCAATATTGGGCAACTTTTTGTAGATATCTTTTACAGCAGCAAAAAGAAAGAACATTTTGGAGATAATTTCCTTTCTGTTTTAGCCGACAGCCATTCTTGAACTTTTTTTTTTAGAATTGAAGAAAAATGGCAGGCACATGGGGTCCATAACCCAGGATTGCCATGTAATGGTAAAAAAATAATAAACAAAAAAAACTGTGTACGCAAATATGTATAAAGAATATTCTTAAAGCTAATACCTTCAACATAGTAAGCTATTTGCTTAAAATTTCTGTTATAATGTCCTGGAGGGTGTTATAGTATACAAGTGATGGATTAAACTGTTCCATTATAATCACTGACATAATAAAATATTTACTAGCTATTGTCAATTGTAGATTATCAGTGGCAGCAACATTCTGATGGATAGCCTGGGGGACTAGACTCTTTATCAGATAAGAGAAAATCGAGTGGCTAGACTTTGTACTGATAGTAGTTTTGCAGCTCCATGATCCACCACATTATCCACTGACACTTTTTTATTAAAAAAATATTGACGCCTTCTTCCTCCTTAAATTCATTCTACATAGAGCCCCATGTTATGTTAATAGCTATTGCATTGGGGTCGTCTTTGTTATGACAGTGTTAGCAGGATTGTAACTGGCCAATTAAATATTCCATCGTGTTTGATATTTGATCTTATTTCAGTAACAAGAAGACTGGTACAGAGCAATTGAAATATTTACCATGAATATTTACCATGAATTACATTAGCTTCCAGCTCTACAACATGTTATGAATATTATTAATTTGAAAGGGGGGGTTATGGTAAACCCCTGAGCTCCCCGTTCTCTGCATACGCCCCTAACAAAGAATGTCATTGAATTCAATAGTCTTAGCTGTTCACATTTCTTCATGAGATTACTAGTTTGAAATTAGATTCCTATAGTTTGGGCTACTTAATAGAGTGATTGGGGAACTGCAGACTAGCTACTGTGCATAGATATTGTTCTCTCTAAGAAGTAGGTCAAGGGCATTATTTAGAGTCAGGCAAAGTACTTATTGTGAGTTAGCTCATAGATTACTTACCAGCCACTTTTGTTTATATATAGCTAGCCTTTAGCTACACTAGTAATAAGTCAAATTGTAAAGCAATAAACATTCAGTGAAGTAGTAATAATTTAAATCATACAAATATCAAAAACATTGAACTCTGTAATCGCGACAGTCTGTTACATACAGAAATCCATCTTGATCGATACATATACTGAACGGATAATTAAAATCTCCTATACTGTCTCCTTCTTTACCGAAAGATGACAAGTAAATGCCATCGGTGGTAAAGACAGACACGACGCAAGTTTCTCGATTGCCAACGTATGCATGCGTGCCCTGGATGCATATGTACCATGGCTTCTTTAGAATTCTCACACCATTTTGGTCGCTACCAAATGATCGCACAAATTCACCGTCTTTATTGAAAACTTGGATGCACAAGTCTTGAGAGTCTGCACAATACAGATTCCCATCACTGTCCAAGGCAATGCCGGTAAATACTCCTCCCTACTCGCTTTCTATGCACCTTTTGTAATTCAATTCTTTGTCATAAACAATGACTACACCATTTCTATGCTGCAATAATATCATGACTTCATCTCCAACCACCGCGAAGCCATTTATCCCATGTTCCCCGGTATTTATCTTGCGCACAACAATATTCTCACCATTTGAGTCGCATTGTAAGATATAATCAGACAGGTCGAACCCACAATAGATATTGCCCCTTTCATCAATAGCTAATTTGCGCAGATATTGAAGCTCCTTTGGTAGCATTAATGTGGACTGCTTCACCTTAGCTCCAAACTTGACGATATTTCCAAAGTATTGAGAAGCAAATACTTCGTTTCGTGAATTCACTGCTATGCCCGTGCAGCTAGTGATTCCTTTCCAAACATGGACTGGTTCTCCTAAGTCTGTAGGTGATATAGCGACAAAAACTGGGAAACGCCTTTGCTGGTCCTCTGCTAACACAATTAGATTATGTCATCCACGAGTAACCGGATAGAATAGTCTCCAGCTAGAGTGCGATCGACTACACTAGCTGTTATATCACCACTGTGCAGAAATTCCAAAGAAGCAGTGATCTTCCATTTTCTTCTGGTAATTTTGTTGTTAGAGAGTCTAACAATCAAAGGGATTGATGATACTTTGCCAACTTCATGCGTCCCTTCGTGGTCCAGTATTGCACATTTAATGTCGAGTGGCAGTTGTATAATTTGAGCGTGAGTCTCACAGAGTTGCTGCAACTCCTCAGCACACTCCAACACCACTCCAATATCTGCCTCTACCAGAGGTGCATGAGTCCCTTTTGCCTTGCAACACTCTTCAATCTTCTTTTCCACACGCCTCTTTAGTTCAACGTGCACGCTCATAAATTCATTATCTGTACCCAGTCTCACTACTTGTTCAGTGTGATCACAAAACTTCTGGAGCTCTACTCCTCTGGCGTCTGTCAATGTCTTCTCTTGGATGGACAGTATATCTACTCCATTCGTAACCTTTGAGGCAGTTTCAGCTAACAGCTGCTGCTCACGCCTGTCCAATATGTCTCGAAGTGCCTCAAACGATTATTTGACAGTTTCAGTGACTCTATTTCCTTGACCATTTTTGCTGCAAGTACTTCTTCCACTGCATTCGAAATACCCTGTAGGTGTTTTGTCAATGATTCCAGGTAATTCTTCACAGCCTTTCTTTGGGAAGGGGCAGCTCTTTCACAGAATTCAAATTCACGACAGATAAGAACATTGCAGTTAAATCAAGAAATAGCCAAAGGTTCGCCATGATCATGACAACGCGGAGAAATAACAGGCCATTCAGGATCATCTGGTTTTTCTCAAGTTCAAGTTTATCTAGCTAATTCCAATTGATTTGGAACCTCAGGCTGGGCCATAACTACAACACTCTTTAACGGACACCTCAACGCGCGCAGCTAAAAAGAAGGGTCCTCGATCTTGCGCCCTTTAATGGCAGAGAGAGAGAGGTCGCGATTGTTGCGAAAACAAAAATTTCGACCCCCTCCCCCACATCTTTTAATTGCCACATTCTTTTCAAACCGCCTACTCAAGCCGCACCAAATATGGCTACTGTAAAATGAAAGCAGCAAGGTGTTAAAAATATTGCACTGAATTGGGGGGGGGGGGGTTATGACTACTGATCTGGCCACTATATAGCACAAGCTGCACGCCTGAATTAATAGCATTCCCTGTCGTATCAAAAGACTACAATTACCACATGGTGAGGGGGTGTGCGTGTGTTTGGCTGTGTGTCACGTGATTAAAACATATTCTCTGTTGTTATTAGTGCACACCATAGCTATGGCCTCACGAATTGCAGGTTTGAGCAGGAGGATCGCGCCTTGGTCGCTAAAGGTAAAGCGCCTACTTACTCAAGTTTATCTTTTTACACCATTTGATTTCATAGAATGGAATTAGAGTAAGGAATGCCGCCGCTCCTGCGGTGCAGCAACTCGATCCAAAAGATTACAAACAAGTAAGTGAAAGTTTTAGGTTATTTAATCTCAGTAGTGGAGACTACAGGATATTTAAATAGTATATTTGATGTAAAGGAGGCCATCTTTAAGAACAGAGAGGACACCCTATTTAAAGGTTACTAGGTATTAGCAATGAAGCAGCCATTTTTACTTGGAAAGCAATATTGAACAGTGCAAGTTCTAAATCTGAATCCTGTTTGTTTGGAGAAGATGAAGTAACTCAATGATATATAGAATTATTTGAAGCTCTACTTGTAGCAAATTGCAATTTGTAATACTCACACAAGTTGTGCTCTTATTTGCCCATCAACATTTGCCCATGTTGCTATGTGTAATTCTCAGCCATTTTGTTTTAGATCTCCGTCACAATTTTACAGTATTTCTATGCATGGAAGTGTTTACTGACATATCGTCATAGTTTATTTGTTGCACTTTGTTTACTTGAATTGTTTGTGTATGTAGTCCTTACTGAATGTGCCTAAGACAGAGGTGACCAGGCTACCTAGTGGGCTTACTGTTGCCACGGAGAACAATAGCAGTGGCACGTGCACTGTAAGTTGATTAAAGCTTTAAAAAAAAAAAAAGCAGTATGTGTTAAAGTAGGATTTCAAGTGAAAGTTGTTTTGGCCCTCCTGGGTTAGTGTTCTGTGCAACCCCAGTATGTAATGGAATTGTAGCAAAGTAGTAGTGTGCAAGCCAATAATTGTGTGTGTCGGGGGGGAGGGGGGGGGGGAGATCGAAATTATCATATCGGCGTAATAGTTGGGAGTATATTGTAGTGAATTAATTTGTGTGTCCTTGTTATTTTTTACTTGTTGCTGATCTTGTGTAAGTGCTGGCTACTACTTATAAATTCCTGTTGCTTAGAGGTTTAATGAAGTCTGATCAAGTACGCATAAAGGTGAAACCTTGCAAGCAAGCACTGAAATGCGTACCTCTGCAGAAGTGTGCTGGGTAAAGGATGGGGAGGAGGGGAACGATGAATAGGCAGAATTGAATTGTATGAATGAGATGAGTAAGCACCTGGATAAGGTTTCTTCAATGAATTGATCATAACAGTATTAGTAATCTCTTTTTCTCCTTCGTATAGCCAATAATTTTATGTATTTTTTATAATTAGCTATTGCAGACAGCCAACAAGAGTTGCGTAAATCTGCACCCCCTCCCCCCGTCCCCATGGTTTAGAGTTGACCGTATTTGAATACGATCTGAGTGAACAGCAGGACATTCACTCCTACTCTTATATTCTTATTTAAGCTTATTAAAAAAAAAAATCAACAGGCATTTAATATGGAAATTTATTGACTGTTGAGGATATCATCGCTATGGTGATCGCTATGGTGACTTTTATTGCCTGTTAGGTGGGACTGTGGATTGACGCTGGCAGTCGCTATGAGACGGAGAAGAACAACGGAGTGGCTCACTTCCTGGAGCACATGGCCTTCAAGGGCACGACCAAACGCACACAGACGCAGCTGGAGATGGAGGTGGAGAACATGGGAGCTCACTTGAATGCTTACACGTCTCGCGAACAGACTGTCTACTACGCCAAGAGCTTCACCAAGGATATGGCTCAGTGTACGTGAATGGGAGTGTATCATAGCCGGTAGACAGTGGGTGTGGCTTATTGTGCAATCACTACGTGAAAAAATTGTAATTTTACCAGGTTACCGTCTAGTTAGTTGTGTTTCTGGTAGTCTACCGCTTAGTTACGAGGCTAAACAGATATTTGTTTTTCTCATTGAGAGTAATTAGCAAGAAATTATTATGAGCTAAATGCAGTAAGTTTGAGTTCAGCCTAACAGCATACTGCACATGGATGCAAACATGAGGGAAGAAACTGATAATTGGGGGGAGGGGGTTGAAAGTTTGGTGGAGAAACTTGTGCCCTTGTCCTAGATTGACTCCTATTATGAATAGGATGTTTGTTTGTTTGGTTGTGTGTGTGTTTCTCCCATCCCAATAGCCGTAGACATCTTGTCTGACCTGATCCAAAACCCCAAGCTAGGGGCGAATGAGATCGAGCGAGAGAGGAGCGTGATACTGCGCGAGATGGAGGAAGTCGACCAGCAAGTAGAGGAAGTCATCTTTGATTACCTTCACTCCATTGCCTACCAGGGCACGCCCCTGGGCATGACCATATTAGGACCTACTGAAAACATTGGCCGCATCAGCCGCAACGATCTGTCCGAGTACATCAGGACACACTACTATCCGTCACGCATCGTGCTAGCAGGGGCCGGAGGTGAGTGGGTGTGGCTTGATACGACTAGTGGAGTGAGTAGGATGGGTTTAGAGGTGGGAGCTGATTGGGTCTGTGTATGGGGAGGGAGGGAGGAGTGAGATAGGCGGGGTTTCTGTGAACTTTCAAGCTGAGCCAGAGCGTTATATCATTAGGTACAGGGTTATCAAAAACAAAAACACCCTTATATGTGCAAAGGCCTTGTATATTCAATGTGACAAATTTTGAGAATGCTATGGACTACTTTTAAAGGGTAGATAGTTTGATGTGTTGTATACCATAGACGCGTATTGTTAAGCACCTGCTCTTTGTTAAGCACTTTTTTGTTTGTTTGCTTGTTTTGTTTGTTTTTGTTAAATGCCCACTTTCCTTCCAGCTTTTATTAATTTTTATTGAGCGCTCCATGTGTCTTGTCAACTGCTGATTCCATGTTACAAGTCAGAATGAGGACTTTTAGGAGGTGAAAGCTGTTCACTTGCTGTAATATTTCAAAAAGAGATGGGGTTGGGGGGGGGGAGAGAGAAGGAACTCTTTGTTGGAAAAGAATGCCGGCTATTATCGTGTGAATTATGGATTTACTATGTGTGTTTAGTACGTACATATGTTTGTAAGTGTTTGTATGCGTGTTTGTGTGTGTGTGTGCTGTAGGTGTGAGCCACGAAGAGTTATGTGCGCTGGCAGAGTCCAAGTTCTCCAATCTTCCTCCCATTCCAATTCCACTGCCCAAGATGTCTCCGTGCAGATACACAGGCTCTGAGATGAGAGCTAGGGATGACGACATGCCATACGCACATATCGCCATGGCAGTGGAGGTGTGTTCACGTACACGGGAGATTTCTAAAGTCTTTTAATTCATGAGTCAAAGGATTAGTTTTAGTTGTTATTGTTTGTTTGTTTGTTTGTTTTTCAAAGGTGTGTGCCCGAGTGTTGGGTTGGTTGTTTGGGTTTTTATTGCCTGTATTTGTGGTTCTGATACCGAAAGCCAATATAATGTTCTGTGATGTAGATTTGATGACCAATACCCACTATAAGGCTTCTGTCACATGCCCTCCCAGGGGTTGTCATTTGCCTGGTTACAGACAGTACAATCATGAAACAAATGTCCTTTCAGTTGTGTTTAAAACAAGATAATAGTTCCGATTTATTTTCACTGTCCTTATAAACCTGTCGTCGATTGTCAGCTGTTCCTATGATCTTTACAGTTTTAAAGGAGATGTTTCCTCACATGTCTTGACTGCTCATGTATACTAAACGGTACAATACTAAACAGTACAATTGGTGATACTGTACTTAAACTGGTACAATTGGTGATACTGTACCTAAACTGGTACAATTGATGATACTGTACCTAAAAGTATAAAGTTTACATACACATATAAATTGAAAAATTTCTTGTTGTGTCTCAGCCAGTCCTGACTAGGACTGGGAACGTATACTTGTCTTGTTGACTATACTTGTCTTGTTGATGATACTTTTCCTGGTAAAATATCGTCAACAAGACAATATACTTGACTGACTAAACCATTACCAGATCAATGGTATCTGTGCTGTGTCATCTAGGGTTGTGGATGGTCTAAATGTGATAACCTGTACTTGTCACATTAATGATGCTTTACCAGATCAATGATTGGTATGGTTGTGGGGTGGACCATAGTTGACAAACTGTGACTTGTCATATTAACGACACTTTACCAGATCAATGATTTGTGATCTGTGTCATCCAGGGTTGTGGATGGTCTAGTCGTTGATAAAAGAATATACCAGGATTGGAAACACCCAGTAGCCAATACGAAACGGGCGCTGTAGCAATACACATGTATCTGATTTTTTGTTTTGTTTTGTTTTTGTTTTTGTTTTTTTTGTTTGTTTTTTGTTGTTGTTGTTTTTCCCCCGCTGAGTTTAAAATGATAGCTAGTGACACAGACTGTAAAATTTGCAGTACGCTCCAGTAGGACCTGAGTCAGGAAGCTGGATCAGTAATACGTCGTTTACTAATCTTCTAGACGTATATTCAATAGAGAGCACATGAAATTGTTTAATAGCCTTTACAATTAAGTAATTGTGCATTACCCATTCATAGAGATCACAAATTACTTGAGTAATTAATGTTCAAGGTTGCTCAGTTGCATTATTACAGTACACATGAACAAATTGAAATGTATCTCTTACGCTGATTAGAGCTTTATTAATGTAAACTTTTTAGGCATATCCCTATACCATAATGATAAATATAAGGGATCACAATCATAATGCTTATTGCATTTACTAGTGCATTACACACAAGATTCAATTGTTACTATCGTATCAGTAACAGTTAGCTGTCTAGCAGCAAAGGGATTGTGACACAAACACTACACACTTTAATTGTGACCGTCTATGGGAAAACCGGGAACAACGCGGCGTGCGTAATATCGAGAAAAGATCGATCGATTTCTTAAAAATGTATTGTTTCAAGCCGACGGAAGGGAACGGGTTAGGTCTATTATAGCGGGAACGACTTAAGCTATGACGATATAACTTGGAGAGCTCAATATCTGGACGCCGACAATTCCGTAAGTGCAAAAAAAAATTTTTCGAAGGGTGCCGCGTTGTGCCTGGTTTTCCTATAGACGGTCACAATTGAAGATGTTATTCTCATTATGTCCATTGAAATGGTTCACAACAGGGTATAGTTGTTTATTTAGGACTAGTTTGACTTCAAACCTGCAGCAAGTTTCTTTCCAGCCAGCTAAAGGGATTGTAACAGTTTTGGTTGAATGACTGCAAAGGATAGGAATTCTTTCATGCACTAATGTTTTATACGTTAGAAAATATCCTGTAACCTAGAAGTAGTTATTCCCTGAGTTAGCTTGCCTTATGCAGTTCTGGGTGGGTAGCTGGTAACCAGCTTTGGGAACCGCCAACGAGTGTAACAAATGTTACACGCCTTAGATTAGCGTTTCTACAGACGCATGTGATCCGTTTCCAATCCCAGTCGAATTATTTTATCAATGACCTTGTCATGTTGTACTTTACCAGACCAATGATGTGTGTGCTATGCCATGCAGGGTTGTGGACGAGTCTAGTCCAGACCATGACTGACAACCTGTACTTGTCATATTGACGATACTTTACCAGATCAATTGTGTGTGTGTGTGTGTGTGTGTGTGTGTGTGTGTGTGTGTGTGTGTGTGTGTGTGTGTGTGCTATGCCCTGCAGGGTTGTGGATGGTCTAGTCCGGACTACATTCCTCTGATGATTGCTAGTACTATCATTGGTAACTTTGACAGGACTCAGGGACAGGCTTCCAACATGGGCAACAAGCTGGCTCAGGTGAGGAATTCTCCTCAATACAGTTAGAAGTTACAAGAAGAAATAGTTGGGTGGAAAGACAAGAGGTTTAGCTTGTTTGTGTGTGTGTGTTTACTTTAAAAGCCTCCATTAGCTGTAGATAAGCTGCTGTAGCAATAGGTTGTTTGGTGTACCAGGTTTGTGCAACTTGTCTAGTAATTTTATTATGATACAGAATACAACTGACCTGTTCAGAATGCTAATTAAACCAAGTCATGCAGGTGACAGGGTTGGGTAGTGTGATTTGTTATTATATTGTTGTTGCTGTTGTTGTTATTGTTGTTTATTTTTAAATTTGAGGTGGTAGTTGAGTTTCAGCTTAGGTGTTCAGATTTAGCTTCTTTACAATTGCCACCTATGAACATAGATGTCCAGAAACGCCGTAAACTGTCCATCTCATCCCACAGTCCCATGGGAGAGTGGGACATTCCACGGGATGTCCACCTGTCCCTTTACAGATGTGTGTGTGTCCAACTGTCCATCCCATGGTCCCATGGGACAGTGGGGATTGTCCATCGCATCCCACGGTCCCATGGAACAGTGGGACATTCCATGGGATGTCCACCTGTCCCTCTACAGATGTGTGTGTGTCCAACTGTCCATCCCATGGTCCCATGGGACAGTGGGATTGTCCATCGCATCCCACGGTCCCATGGAACAGTGGGACATTCTATGGGATGTCCACATGTCCCTCTTACAGATACTCCCACTGTTCATTCCATTCCATTATCCCATGAAAGTATCGTCACAGTGAGTCATGTCAAGATTTAGACTTTATTGTGTGTATGTGTGTGTGTGCGTGTGTAGTATGCTGCTGGGTTGGCTCAAAGTTTCATGTCTTTCAACACGTGCTACACTGACACAGGACTGTGGTGAGTGTGGGTGGGGCTATGTGGGTGGGGCGGGGGGTATTGATGTGGGATGCAATTTACAGTCTCGTAGTGTAAAACTATTTCACCTAGCTATAGAATTGATATGGTAAAGGGATTTCATGGTGAGAGGATCGTTTCAATTACTGTTTCAGTGTAGCTTCCTACACCATTAGCCCTGGTTCCAAGTTCTCACTCATATTTGGAACTAAGAATAGAATTTTTATATTAAGGAGTGTCCCTGATAAGTTGCTGATGTTGCAAGCCCTCTGCTAGAGTATTAGTAGTTACATAAACTGAAAGCCTCAGTGTTGTTCTTGTCAAGTGTCGGTATGGTTGTGATTCCAGCTTCACTGGCCACTTAATATATTAGTGACTTCTGGGAAGTCTCGCTTCTGTCTGAGGACATGGACTGAACGTGTAGCTGGTTAGCAGACATTTGTCCTCTCGCTCACATCCTGCGGTAGTGTCTGGAACTGGAACCAGGTCCAGTGTTACTGGAATGAGGATGATGTAATGGGTTTGAGGATACATCATTGTAATATAACTTGACTTTCAATGATTCAGTTAATCCCAGCAAAAATAATGACAATTACAGAGGTGTTCTTTAAAAGAGTTCTGTTTAGTGTCTACTATAAGATTGAGTCAATTTAACTATTAGTTCATTGGCTATAAAGATGAATGCTGTTAGTGAACCTTTCTTCTTCTTGGCCACAGATATTACTAGTAGTTCATACGCATCAGTTGTGCTGCCTTAGTGTAAAGGGCGTGCTATTGTATCTAAAGGTTGGGACAAGGATGCATTGGAATAGATAAGTGCTCTGGAAGTTTTGCATTATTCCTATGGAGATGAGCGAGAGGACAAATGTTGGAACTATCAATGGGTGTGTTAGGGTTACAATGCAGTATGTGTGTGTGTGTGTGTGTGTGTGTGTGTATGTGTGTGTGTGTGTGTGTGTGTGTGTGTGTGTATAAATGTAAATGCCAGTGGAAGGGAGAGAGAGAGCACTGGTATCTGTATTCCTGGGGATGTCCCACACACAAGCACACACACACACACACACACCTCTTTGACTGCCATAATTTCAACGGATCTCCTTTACTGGTTGAAAGTTGACCCAATCACTATGTGGAGGGAGGTGAGGTCATTGGGTGGAGCTACTCTGTGATTGAAGGAACTGGTCAATAGCCAAGGGTAGGATGGGGGAGGGGCAATCTGGGTTGATAGGGGAGGGGGGTTGGCGTTGGGTGGGTGGGTTTAATATATATATTTTTAATTCAGAACAATTGCCCGGCTCTTTATTAGCTAAATAGAAGTAGTGACTTCACCTCACAGAGACTCCCTAACACGAGATTACTAACTTCACCTCGCAGAGACTCCCTAACACGAGATTACTAACTTCACCTCGCAGAGACTCCCTAACATGAGATTACTAACTTTACCTCGCAGAGACTCCCTAACATGAGATTACTAACTTCACCTCGCAGAGACTCCCTAACACGAGATTACTAACTTTACCTCGCAGAGACTCCCTAACACGAGATAGTTTCCAGGATTACTAACTTGTACATGCGTGACTTGGTTTTTGTCGTAATGCCATTTAAAGGCTGCTTCTGGTAAAGGGAAACTTTGATAATAATATTCATGAGATGTTGCTATGAGGTTAAGAAAACAGGTAGTCATTGCACACGCTAAATCCTATGTATACACATGTCATGTGCACCACACACACACACACACACACACACAAGACACACACACACACACAAGACAGTGGAAGCACACATCCTTCCTGGTGAATAGTCCACAAGTCCCACTATCTCTCTTCCTCCAGCCCTTGCTGTCACATACTCCAAGGCAGTCTAGTACTGTAGAGTTAATCTAAACATTCCCTTCTTCTTCTGGCTGCCCCAGTGTCGTGAATATAGCTGACCTTGGATTACATACAGGTTTAGTAGGAAAGGAAGTGTTGTTCAAGTGTGTGCCACGCCTCCTTGACCTGTAGGTTCGCACCACTACATAAAGGATAGCTTAGGATCACTAGCTTGGTCTATTAGAATATCATTTGGTAATTTAATTCAGCGAGCGAGCGAAGCGAGCGAAGCTGACTCTCAGTCGTGTTCAATTGAGATTTCAGATATATATATATATATATGTAGGTATGTATGCGTACGTCAAAAAGTTTCGCCCGCGCTTCTAATTACGTAAGTTAGGTAAAGCGTTCACAGTTCCAGTATTTTTCAATTAATGAGCAAGGAGAATCCTGCTGCACTGCCTTACGCAACTTTGTTTCAACCAAAAAGTTTATAGCTACTCTCTTCTTGAAACAATTGTTAAGTCTTTGTCAAGCTGCGCTTTTTTGCCACTGCTTTTGAAGTTTATTCAGGTAATTCTGTTATTGTTAACTCTTCATGCCTAATCATTGCTATTAATTAGCGATTTCCTTCACAAATCATCTTTACCTATACTCATATATTTACTCGCTTGCCATGCATTTGCGCTATTCGAGCACACCACTAGTATTTTTAGCTTAGTAGCATTAAAATTAGATATATAAATTCACAATAAGTTTCGGCTCATAAGCCTTCTTCAGACCTCACAACTAAAGAAGGCTTACGAGGGGAATTTATATATCTAATTTATAGCCCGTTACCCGAGCGACCGCGCTTGTCGTTAAGAACTATAAATCGGATACAGTCTGGTATGCTCGTAAGAAAATGTATTAGCGGGGGAAAGTCTGATATAGTTCTTAGCAACCATAATTATGATGGAAGGCAGATCAAAGCAAAATGGAATAATGAAGAGTTTGGGTACTTAATACAATTACTAAGATAGCTAACGCTATACTTTGCTCGTTGTTTATGTTTGGGCTATAAAATAGTTATAAACCAAAATCATTAGGTTTGTATGCGATTTATAAATCCTCGCCACTCGGGCTGCGCCCTCGTGTCTCGGAGTTTATAAATCGCATACAAACCTCAATTTTGGTTTATAACTATAACTTAATGCTACTAAGCTAAAAATATTAAATTACCAGGAATAATTAAATTAGCAATGAAAATCTATGACATTAGAATATCACGGTGTTCTTCCTAAGTACTCCATTAACCCATATCCTCAACAGTCCTCCTATTATCTGGGACAGTAGTGAGTGTTCCTTCCTACTTCAGTTTCCATCCTTATAGTCTTTATGGAGTTTCTACTGTTATTTCCTATTGGGTTAATGGCATTCCTATCTGACTGACTCACATGCAGTGTGAGCTCTCTGTGTCACATGATGGTCACCATGGAAGGCCAGGTTGAAACTCACACAATTATGGTATGGGAGTAATATTATGTGTGAATGTGAATAGGTGTGTGCACATGTTTGTGAGTGTGTGCAGTTTGTGTGTGTGTGTGTGTTTGTGTTTGGAACTCCACTGTGCTAATGTTTTAGTTCCACTTTCCATATTTAAGGTGCTGCACAATGTGTGTGACTGCTGTGGCAGTTGGCACAAGGACTTCAAGTCATCACACACACATCAACACCAAAGTATAGCTACTCAAGGGTCATGTGTAGTTCTATTTTTAGTAACGTTTCTCTGAAGAAACTCTTGCTAAGTAGCATTTGAGATGAGTTCATATGTTAATTTCACCTCTTTGAAATAATAGAATGATGCATGGGTTTATTTTTTAGTAACTATAGTCCACTGTGTATCTATATTTGGTAACAGTGAATAGGCTATGTTGGCACTTGGATTATCGGACCATTTCTGTTGTAAAATATCCCTCCTTTTTCCCCCACTGCAATTGTTCTATTTTTAGTAACACTAAGGGTCCCCCCACTCAGCATGACAAGGTGTGCCTTGACATGGTTATAGCAGAAACTCTATTACCACTCCAGGTCATGTAGCCTTACTGGATTACCAGACGGTTCTATTTTTAGCATATGCCATATATGGAAGTTTATGTTGTGTATGTATATTCATGACTGCAGGGGCATCTATCTGGTGACTGATCGCATGAACATTGATGACTTGATATACAATGTGCAAATGGAATGGTGAGCATGGCCACGCCCACTTCATTTTCAAGCCACACCCATTAACATGGTATTATTTTGTTGCCTATGTCTGCAGGGTTCGATTGTGTGTGAGCGTTACTGAAGCTGAAGTGGAAAGAGCTAAGAATATTTTCAGGACCAATCTCTTCATGAATCTGGACGGTGGGTGATGTGCATTAACTGGAGTTGACCGTGTCTGATGTACGCTGATCATATTGAATTATATGTTGTGTGTGTATGTGTGTGTGTGTGTATGTAGGTTCCACTGCCATATGTGAAGACATTGGAAGGTGCGATTGCGTGGTTACGTGTAGCAAGCTAAGGCCATTTCACTTCTTGTCTTTCCCTCGTTTAAACATTTGAGTTTTTGTTGTTGTTGTTTTTTGTTGTTGTTTTGTTTTGCTTTGCTTAGTGTTTGTTTTGAGGCTGCCATAAACCTGAAATTTAAACGTGAACTTTAATGATAGATATTCATAACCTTGACAACCATAATGAATATGTTTGTTTGTGTTTTGATTCTTAATTACTACTTTTATTTATTTATTTGTTTGTTTTTATTTACCTGTTTGGATATTTCATTTTTTTGGCCATTTTGGTAATAATGTTTTGATGTTACAAGTTTGTGCAGATGTGTATGTCAAATAACTTCTACACCATCAGACTTAGTGACCGATTTGGTTGTTGTTGTTGTTGTTGTTGTTGTTGTTGTTTTCTGCATGTAGACAAATGTTGACTTACAGACGTCGTATTCCCCCGGTGGAGCTCGACCACAGAATCCAGGTAGGGATTGTGACGTAACCGTGCGAGTGTGTCCATAGCAACCTGTAGCACAGGTTGTGGGGCAAGATGGTTAACTTCCTGTGTTGTCAGGAAGGTGAGATGGTTAACTTCCTGTGTTGTCAGGAAGGTGAGGTGATAGTAGTAGCACTTGTTTGTTGCTGGAACAGATGGTGGTTGTGTAGTGAGAGGGAAGCTTTACCAACCCGTAGGAAGTGGAGTGAGGTGATAATTACTGTAGTAAAGAAAAGTTGTGTTAATAGGGTCTCCTACAAGTCCCTTACCTAATTATGTCATTGTTTAGTTTGACCAATAGAAACAGTGTCCCTCGAATTTCATGGATTAGCTGAAGAAGCACTTATTATGTGGCATTTTGAATAGCGCCGTGCCTATGTGTGTGTGTGTGTGTCTATGTATTTTATATTTTTGGCCTTTTTTTCCCTTCCTTCTTTGTGTGTGTGTGTGTGTGTGTACGGTGGAACCTCAATTATCTGAAAGGCTTGGGACCGAGACTCTTTCGGAGAATTGAAATTTACAGATAACTGACGTTTCTTATTCATGAGTTATTGCAAGCTATTCAACCCGGCTTATCCGATTGTACACCATCTGCATTTTACATTGATTTTCTTTTCTTCATTACAGTCTGGCTATCCATGAGTATATAAAATGATTGTATCTCTTCTCTTTATATTGCACACGGTCAAAAAGCCAAACTGGTAGCACTGTCTTTTTTTTTTCAACTTGTTCAGAATCTCTCAAAATTGTCAAACTGTCCATTTTCCACTTCACCGCCACTGCATGACCTTCAGCCATCACATCCAACTCAAACAGCAGCTGCTTTTCACTGAAAGTGTTTGCGCATGCGAAGCAAATGTCCCTTTCAGATAATCTAAGCGTGTGGATAAATAAGGTCCAGATAATCCAGAGTCCAATGTGTTTCACTTTTCAATCTAATAATATTGAACATATTTACTGTGTATTTCTTATTACTCACTCACTGCTGTAAGGTTTGTTAGTTAAAATATCGAACTGAAGTGCAGGCTATGTGTGTGTTGTTTGGTAAGAGGTGACATATTCTCGTTTAGAGTAACTGTGTTTTGTTAAATAGTTGCCATCACAACTTCACTCACTGCTGTCTGTTACAGCCAGAGATCTGATTATTCTATCTTAGTGGACACTAAGATGGTATCGAATGCTTTTATTGTCAATGTTATACAAGGGTAAGCGTTTATGTTGTGTGTTCGTTTGTGCATGTGTGTAGCAAGTCAATGCCAAGATGATTAGGGAGGTGTGTATGAGGTACATCTACGACAAGTGTCCGGTGGTGGTTGGAATTGGTACGTTAATTCAAGCATGTCCAAGTGCTGCTAGAGATATAGAGTCATGCTAGTCTGTGCATGTTGGATTTAGTTGTTTTGATGTTCCTTTTGCTTGTCAGTATGTACAGTTACGTTTGCTGTCGTTTTAAACTTCCCATTTTGAAAATCATCCGAAAAATGTGAAATGCTTAAGCAAGTTACGCGAAAATTCTTTTTAGTAAAAAAAAATTAAACATTTATGGTAATAGGCAGTATTGTAGAACATATTATTTCTAGTTTAGTTAGACAGCTAGGCTATCCTGTTGAGAATTGACACAATTGAGTATAGTTAACACTCATCATTCGTGCGCGAGAGGGTTACGGTATTCAGTTAGTGTGTCAATCAGTCAGTCATTCTGTCACACAACAAATAGCAGATCTCAAAAATGGCAGTCTCCCGAAGATTGAAACAAGCATCAAAATGCTGCAATGGACACTTTTAAGTCCTTTAATGTGCCAGAAATTTGTTTCGACTTAATTTTTTGGAAAAAGCAATTCATTTGTAGGTCGTACGATCATAAGCTATCGTGCTGGTAACTTCCCCGATGTCACACCATACTCACATGAGCTAATAATTTCTTGCTGCGCGTGTTAATTCTGCTTCAATTTCTCGGTGGTTTACCGGAGTACTGAAGTGGGAGTTCCCCGTTGAAACTATCTGGTAGGTGAGGGTCTCTTGCATGTTAAGCTTTTCTTATGAGGACAGCATTTGCATGTACCATTTTTATTGCACTAGCCACGTATCAAATTGCTTGAGTTAGCTGCATAATATTGACATAATTGATACTACCTGAAGTAAATATTCTTTTGGGTCTTTGTAATAGCTAGCTATCCGCTTTATAGTAGCACTGAGGGTTTGCACCTATGGTGCTTCATTGTATCAGCAGTCAATACAATTTACTTATCAGTAATGGTATAATTCTTTGTGCTGTTGACTTAGCTTAATTTAATCTCATTATCATCGGCTTTATACTTGCAGGACCAATTGAGCAACTTCCTGACTACAACCGTGTCCGTGGAAACATGTACTGGATGCGAACATAGAGAGCCAGTAGGCGGGAACCGCAGGTGACAGATTTTGACACGCCTCCATACTCACTCTCTGCCTTCTTTCACGTTTAGTTAGAGACAGGATTTGGCAGCATAGAACTTCATGTTTTGATTTTATCGGAATATTTATTTGGTTGTGCATATTTTTTATTTGTTTCGCTTCGTCTATGTATGATGTGCAGATTATACATTTTCACTAGTTCTTAAAATGTGAAGTAAATTTGAAATGTGGGCTGGGTTTACCTTGTGCTCACCACAACACATCCTGAGCAATGCATCACAGGAATGTGTCTTAGCCTTGGTGACAGGGTATGTTAACTTTCTTTGAATATCTTTATATTAGCTACCATGTTTCTATAATGCTATGATAAGACATCTTAATTTCACAAATTAACTTTCTGGTAAGTCTATATACTGACTGGGATTCTTCTACTCTTTGCTCCTGCCAGCGATTATATACGGTCTTAACTTTTTGTTTAATTTGGTCACTGAAGCTCAATTTTCTAAATTTACTCCAAAGTGACCTCTACTGAGTAGCTTGAGGCAGTGAGAGGGAGGGAGAGAGAGCCTTTGGTCAACTCAATATGTGAGGATGTTATAACCTTCCCAGACCACAGGCTTTTGAAGTTGTGATGTGATGCACGTCAAAGATCTGATTGGAATACACACATACAGGTAGCTTGGTCTTACATGATTATCAAATCAATTATAATGACAGAGAGTCGGGGTGGTATGTTTGGTATGTTATACACATCACAGTTCACACACAATTAGCACGTCATCTACTCCGCGTTTCATGACTAGAGAGAGAGAGATCTACTAATATAGGAATGTATGTCGCCCAACCATTAAACTCCTGGTAAAGGTCATGTGTTCCGTAATGACCAAATGGATTCCATGGGTGGCATTGTTCTGGAGTAGTGCTCCACAGCAACATGATACATAGTAACCATGACAAAGCCACTTGTGGGCATAATTTCAGTATATAGAGAGCATCAACGGTGGAACCTCTCAACAAAGGGACGCCGAAAAGCAGACCCTCAACAACAACCAGCCATGAATCTACAGCAATACATAGAAAATAACTTCTGAAAACAGTCAAACTCACTCTCTACAAGGGGCAAAAGACTTGCTTCCAAGCATGGCCTTGCAGAGAGGCTCAACTGTAATGTGTTATTGTCACTAGGCTGTGTTGAATGGCGAACTGCTCTTTGTAATAATTAAGTATTGATTAAACCCACAACTACACATTATTTCATTTATACTCGATATTAAAAAAAACATTATTTTCCACGTTACATGTACAACACAAAATTCAGAAGAAATGACATTTAATGAAACAAAAACTAGTAGGTATGAAAACAACAAACATACATAACAACAACATACACTACGCCGTGCATAAAATAACAACCGGACGAAACCAATTCAAATTAGAGCAGTTACAGAGCATATAAGATACAAGTGTGATTAAATACCATATCTTGAAAAAAGAAAAAAAAAAAAAAAAAGATAATAATAATAATAATAATTAGTAGACTGAGAAGAAAAATGAAGCAATGGTTTTGTGTTTTTGAGTCCAATATTATAACAAGCTGCAGCCAATCTTCTTCCCTCGCTTCTTTTGAAGAGCTGCTCTGGTTGCATTGTCAAACACCTCCCTCACGCCCTCTCTTGTTTTCGCAGAACATTCCAGGTACGACCATGCTCCGACTTTTTCTGCCATGCCACGCCCCTCTTCCGGCCGAACGATAGACTGCTTGGCGAACTGCTGTTTGTATACCGGATCACTTCTCAAGTCCCTCTTGGTGGCGATGAGCAGGAAAGGAACGTTGGGGCAAAAATGGTGGACTTCCGGCACCCACTTTGCGTGAATATTTTCCAGAGAGTCGTGACTTTCCACGGAGAAACACATCAGGATGACATCTGTGTCCGGGTACGAAAGGGGGCGGAGTCTGTCGTAATCTTCCTGTCCTGCCGTGTCCCACAGTGCTAGCTCTACCTGCTTGCCATCCACCTCGATGTCCGACACGTAATTTTCGAAAACAGTTGGGATATATTTGTCCGGGAATTCGTCTTTAGTGAAGGCGAACAGGAGACAGGTCTTGCCACAGGCACCGTCACCAACGATCACCAGCTTACGTCTGATGGCTGCCATTACTGTTGACTACCTGTAACGTAAGGCAAAGGTTGAATGATAATGAAGAAGAGGAACTAATTCACTCAAATAATTATCAAGCTCTGACCCTTCATAAAAACTAGAATGGATCGTCTACAATTAAAGGAGTCTAAGGAAAAACAAGAGCAAGATGTGAACAACTATAGTTGTCGCCGGGGAATTGAACTCAGGACACTGGCTTTACCACCAGTGCAGCCAGGGATCCTGGGTTCGATTACTTGGCAACAACTGAGATTTTTTCCCTTCACATTTTACCCTTGACCCCATTAATTGAGAAAGGTTCAGTCTATTACACAAGCAAATAGTATTTGCTTATCAAAACTGGGATAAGACTGGTGAAACGAGAGAGAAGATATAACCTCCCGTAACAAGAAGCTACCAAGTTTGAATAGCTCAGTCTGACACCACACCCACTAAACTTAAAACATATCTGCACCTATCTACGTAGCAAGAAAATCGTAGCATGGACACATTTCACAATCCTTGAAGGACTTTCCTGTTCAGTTTCCGTCAAACATAGAGGATGGTGGGAAAGGGAGGGGGAGGAGGGAGAAAGTTTATTTTGTTCTGTTAACAGCCACATCAAAACGCCCGAGTGACTTCTAAAACCAAACCACAAACCAGACCATCCTGGATCCCCCACATGAGGACAACCAAAAAAAAAAAAAAAAAAAAAAAATCAACTGTAACTTAAGAACCTTTTTTTTTTAATTTTTTATATTAGTCGAGATACTTATTTTAAGATCTAGATTGACTCTTTTATGTCTGGAGTGTTTGGGTTGTCCACATGTGAGGGACTCGGGACATAATGGTTTCTCTTTTCTCACTCAAATGTCACTTAACACCGTAATGGCAAATACCAGAAATAATTATGCTAACAATCAAACCAGAAACAGCACAGTATGTATCAATATTACTAGACCAGGTTAGTGCAGTGAGGACAAGAAGACAGCAAAAGAGATCATTAATTAAACACATTAATGACAGGAAAGAGTTCATTAATTAAACACATTAATGACAGTGACCTTTAAATTCTCCTACTCGCTGCTAAATACTCCACATTGTGCTACACTTAGAATTGGCAACACCCACCAGCAGTGCATAACACAAGTCTAAATAAATATACACACAGATACAAAAGACCCCAGTGACCCAAGCTATAATGACCTCCAAATTCCATTTTCTCCAAGGAAGTGAATCAGCAAATACAGTTCAGTACATGTGTGTGTGTGTGTGTGTGTGTGTGTGTTATTAACGACATGTGCTAGGGAGTTTATGGAGCTAATGGTGGCACGGTAACCAGCTTGCAGAGTTCATTACAGTAATTAATGCTGCACTTATTCATTACCTAACAATTCACTCCCTAGTGTGCGCGCACATGCACACACACACACATTTGACCGGCATACTATAATGTCGAACATATGAACACACTATAATCAAGTTTTATGAAACAATCACTCTCTCCTGCTAAAAGATTGTAAAAAAAAGCTCCAAAATCAACTCCCTCAAGTTAAACACGAAAAAAAAATTAAACAAACAAACTGAATTAGAAAGAAGAAACACAAACAACCCGTTCATGAATACTGACTTGTGGAAGCTTAGACAGACAACAGTACGGACATGCATGCACACTCCCCAAGAAGTAGCCACACATGCTAGCATATCCCTAACCTGTGGGTGCACATACGTACATGTGTATATTGATACGTGTGGTTATACACTCAGCAAATGTCCCTAGTAGGCCACTCATGCATGAAATGACATAACACCTGCTGTTGTCACGCACATCGCCATGTGGAGTAGAAATTTACCCACATTTCAGGAATATGTATGCATAGCTACATGCCATGGATATGAGCACTTGACAATGGAGGACACAACCCTGTCAAAGTTAAGCCGTACTGCCAACATTACGCCCACACACTGAGTAGAACACACGTAATAGTTACAACTCTGATTCTCTGGCCAACACACCACAGGAATGATACATTAGAGTGCATTAGACACATATACACACACACACACATGCGCGTGCATCCACACACACACACACACACACACAAGTGCACACACACACACACACACACACACACGCAAACACACACACACACACAGGAATGCTAATGAAAAGGATGGTAAAACAGAAGCTGTGTGGTGTTCACGAAACTCAGTATCCAGTCTTTCAACCCATTGTGAAGAATTACAGAACTTGTGAAAGTTAACACGGTAATTCTGCTCCAGTTGTCCCACACGTTCGGACAAACTTCTAGTCCCAAGAGTGAAAATAAATTCACTACAACCTGTTGTTGTTTTGCTGCTGTGCTCCGTTATTGTTTTTATTTTTTACAAGAGCTAGCTCATGTGTCTATATATGTGGCTGCTTAAAAACAAAACAAATAAACACACACAACATAACCTTATGTCTCTAAATGACCAGTACACATTCAGAACTCCCACAGCACATGCTCAGAAACAGCCAATTCCATCACAATGATTGAGAAATGGCAAAAACTGCCAAACAATAAACACATCTAACAGTAATTAGCAGCTATTATCTTATCACCTGTATCAAATACAATTCTACACAGTTCAAAGCTTAATCCTCTTCCCCTTTACCCACCTTGAATTTCCCTTAAAAATGACGTAATTGTTTCTTTCCACTGCCCTTCCCTCCACAGAATGCTTGCTACTTATTAACAATTATGCCAAAGCAACACAACAATAAAAACAAGAAACAAAAAACAATAATAATAATCAACATATGACAGGCATTTAGTGAGAACAATGGACCTTCTAGAGCAGACAATGTACATATAAACCATGCTATTGGGATGCTGTCAACCTGTTTGGCTTGCTAAACCAACATGTTGATTCTGAGGGGATTTTGCGTTCACTGAAACACTCACTACTTTTAAAGGCAAGACTGGCAAGTATATGTAGAAGAAAAAAATCAGGGGAAAAAAAAAACCCCGCCATTGAAGAAACTAATTAATACCCACATAACAAAGACACAATTCACAATTATAGTTTAAGTTGTCATTGTCTGATTTCGATAACAACTGAACATCCCAGACACGGCTAAACATGCACTCTTCATGAACTTGGCAAGAATTATACACGACATCCTGAACTTTCTCCCTCAGTTAGATAATAAGCACTTGCAACTCCACAAACACGCACGCACACACACACACATCGGAGCTGACAAACCCAAGTATGCTGAAGTGGTGGTATATGCCACCACTTTCTCATAATGGCGTTCTACTGCCAGAGTAGGAAGACAGAAACAACGGCTGCCAGGTGGCTGATTAGAGATGAATTAACACTACAAAGCCAAACACAGTAAATCTTAATCATGCCCTTACCTATTGGAGATACTATTTGGCAAAGTATTCATTCTCAGGGTTGGGAAAGGGAAGGGAGGGGGGATTAGCTAGAGGTTGGAAGGACATGAAAACTCACTTACACTACACACACACAGAG
>WLWD01003042.1_pt1 | contig 36321 bp, 18 predicted proteins | sample 6712731 | NCBI WGS metagenome assembly WLWD01 (sample SAMN12718690, study PRJNA576275) | sponge metagenome | isolation source: marine sponge | host: Mycale hentscheli | place: New Zealand: South Island, Marlborough, Capsize Point | collected 2014-11-01 | reverse complement strand
CATCTTTCAAGCACATCTGCAGAGTATTCTGAGCCACCTCCTGGACGGCGTGTGATCGCCAAGGTAGTCTTATAAGTCCTCCCGAAGACGTATCATTTAATTGGTCCAACTGTTCCATATTTAACACTAACTGGTAATCATCCTCCATATTGACACAGTCATGAAGGTCTTTTGAAATTGCATGATTTAGTGTATTCTGCAAGTATTGGGAACACTCTCCTCCAAGGTGACCATCAAACACAGAAAAGATGGCAAAGTTCATGTTCTCACTGATACCTACAGAGAAGCTATCCTCTATGGGATTGTTAGCATTAAGATGAACAGCTTCTACCTTTTTAAAAGTTGATCCACGTAGTATTCGGCCTATCTGGTGTTGTTTTAATTTCTTAAAAGGTGCCGACTGTGAAGTTTTTGAGGGACTGATGTTTGCTGAAATGGCTCTTTTGTGAATGCAGGAAGCAGTGATATTTTCTTGAGGTTGCACAGCCCAAGCTGAACATAGAAATCTCGTGAGACCTCCAAATCTGAACAACGAAATCATTTTCAATATATGTATCGTAAAAGTGAGGACTCCTGGACCACAGATCGCTGTAGTGTTGCTGTAGTGTGTCCACACTCAAGTTTAGCGTCGACCTTTTACCACTTTAAGTAATGGGTAAAAGATCGCCGACGCAAGTTTTGCGCGCGAAACCCAGCGATTTGTGTGCGTGGAAGAAACGACAACAAACAACATAACTAGTTGGTGTGCTCGAGCACAAATGGCGAGCGAGCTTTAAATTACACTGTTGTTACTCAAACTACTAAAATAAAGTTGAGTTGCTAAATTACGCATATACGGTAAAGGGGATTCAATGCCATAGTAACCACTCCCCTCAACTGTTTGAATTGAAAAAGAAAAGCAACAAAATCAAGTCACGTTATTTAAAATTTTCTTTGTGATATTCTTAATAGTAGTTGTAACGCACAATACTTTCACACAACTGGTTCGTCTAGTGGACAATGAATTGTCAAGTAAATGCTGTTGAGTAGTGCTATAACTGTGACAAATAGTGTATTAACTTACCACCGCCACTAACTCGAATAGAAATGGAGCTCTCAGCACCCGCAAAACAATTCAAAGCGGTAAACAATTCAATTTCTAAGGTGATACGGGTAATGGTCGCTAAACCAGAGGATTCCGTTTAGTGAAGTTTGGGACGGGGTCGAACGCCGAGCGAACACAAAAATACGGAGGGTCAAAGTACAAAATGACATACATACGTCCAAACATATATATAAATAAATAAACTAGTGGTGTGCTTGAGCACAAATGGCGAGCGAGCCTTAAACTACACTATTGTTAAATTTGATTTTAACAACTAACACTCAAGCTATTAAAATAAAGTCGAGTTTTTAAATTACGTATGAGGTAAAGGGGTTTCAATGTCATAGTAACCGCTCCCGCAACAGTTTGAATTGAAAAAGAAGCAACAAAATCAAATCACGTTATTTAAAATTGTCTCTTACCTTCGTGGTTCGTCTAGTGGACAATGCATTTTTAAGTAAATACTGTTGAGTAGGGCTTATAACTGTGACAAATAGCGCATTAACTTTCCACCGCCACTAACTCGAATAGAAATTGAGCTCCCATAAGATTTTGAGTTTTAACTGCACCCGCAAAACAATTCAAAGCCGTAAACAATTCAATTTTCCTCAGTGATACGTAATGTTGCTAAAACCGGAGGATTCCTGGGTTAGTGAATTTTGGGACTGGGTCGAACGTTGGAGCGAACACAACAATACGGAGGTCAAAGTACACAATGACAATACGTACTCCATAGATATAAATAAACTTAGTGATTGTTCTTGAGCCACAAATGGCGAGCGAGCTAAAGACATACTATTTTTTATAATGAATGATTTCTGACTTCTAACGGTGGGGGGGCTTGACGCTACTGAAAATAAGGTCCAGTTTTTAAATTTCCATACACGGTAAAGGGATTTCTGCCATAGTAAACTCCTCCTGCAACTGGCTTGAATTGACGGAAAAACAACAACAAAACAATACACGTTATTTAAAAGTTTTCTTTGTGATATTCTTTAGCTAAGTAGTGGTTGTAACAACACACAATGCTTTGACACAACTGGACATGCACCTACACAGACTTACCTTCGCGGTAGTCTAGTGGACAATGTATTTTCAAGTAAGTACTGTTGCGTACGACTTATAACCATGACAAAGAGAGCATTGACTTAGCACCGCCACTAACTCGAATAGAAATGGAAGTCCCTTAAGTTTTCAAGTTTTAACTGCACCAGCAAAAGAATTCAAAAAGGTAAACAATTCAATTTCTAGGGTGATACGGGTACTGATCGATAAACCAGAGGATTCTGTTTAATGCAATTTGGGACGGGGTTGACCACATAACTAACACAAAAACGCGAGGGTCAAAGTACAAAATGACATACGTACGTCCAAACATATATACAAATAAACATCCCCGATTTTCGATTGTGTTACCCCTGTAAGTGTCTCGCTCGCTACGCTCGCTCGCCAATAAACAAACATCCCCGATTTTTTCATTTTTACCCCTGTAAGTGTCTCGCTCGCTACGCTCGCTCGCCAATAAACAAACATCCCCGATTTTTTCATTTTTACCCCTGTAAGTGTCTCGCTCGCTACGCTCGCTCGCCAATAATCCAGTCGTGTAGGTTAAATTCTGAGCACCTTGTTTTATATTTACACTGGATAGACTAGCTCTAACAATACAAGTCCAATGAAAACTGTAAGTTTTGTAGAAACATAATTATTTGGCCATATTTTATCCAGTAAAATTCTTGCCTTCTTTCTTAATTCATGTATAGTTGTATTCCATAACTTTTTGTCTGCATTGTTTGTGATGTTTCCCAATCTTTAAATTCGCTTCCTCAGATTTGTCTTCTTTAGTTGGATTTACAGTTGCTTTAGCTGTTACAGGAGATGTTATTAAGAATGTGGGGGGAGGGGGAGGGGGAGGTCAACAATGCATTGTTGATATATGCAGTGAAGAAGTGGTCAACACGCCTAGGAATGCTACAAATGAAAGTAGCACAACACTAACAAGGAATGCAAAGAGAAGAACGGAAGCTAAACAAACAATAACACAAATTATGAAAGCAACGAAGCATCAAAGATTAAAGATATGAAATTACTTCCGTAGTTAAGAAATCACAATCTTTTATTATATTTTAGTCAAAGAAATTGTCCAGCCTTGTAACTGGGACTTTCCATGCCTTCCTTGCTGTGACTCCTGTCTATATTCATTATAATTGATACTATGCATCAAGTGTTGTTGTAATCGTATTTTGTAATTGTATTTAACTACAATGATTACATACTTTGAAGTAATTGTAATTGTAGCTAATATATAGCAATTCAACTTTAAAAAAACAAACAAAGTAATTGGCAATTATAATTGTTTTTACTGTAAGCAATTACCAATTACTTTTAAAGGTGGTATAGTATATGAAGCCAATTCTGCACTATATTATATTAGAGTGAGACTGTTCATTATTTGCATCACAATTTATAGATGAATCACAATCAATCAGATAGTGAGTAAGTGTAATTTTTGGATGATCCAGTTTGAATATGACCAGCAAGTAATTCAATTATGAACAAGAAGAAGATCATCTGGTGGTATATATAGCTATACCAGAATAGTTTTATAAATTATTGATGCAGATTTACCTACTAACTAATGGTTTTATGATGAAGATATACCTACTAACTATATATAATACTTATTACATGAGTCAGAGTGTGACATGGCAGAAATATTTTACGTGCAGGCTAATTTAATTTATTTTCATGAGCCAGAGGCAGAGTGAAAATAAAGCCTGAGAGTGAAATATCTAGCCATAATCACTCAGACAAGTGTATTAAGTAAGTTTATTTCCTACTAGATATCTTCACTGAAGTAGTTAGTACTAGGGTAGGTAGCTCCAGATGTAAAGTTGGCATGTAAACTCTCTAGGGGCTCCTCCCCACTGCTTTCCTTAGATGGTTCTTTTGGAATCAAAAAACTTGCATGACATTCATGAAGATATAGTGTGAATAGCTACTCAACTCAAAGAGGTGGATCAGGAAGCGTTAAGCTGATCGTCACCGTTCATTGCAGTTTGTAGTGCAGAAAATTAGTTTTTAATACTACTGAAGTAATTTCTCTATTCATTAACCAAGTTTAATAATTGCATACTGAATCTGCAATTGAGATCGTGCTGTATCAATTGAAGTTACTACAAACATATGAACATGCTTTTTGTAGGTTGAACTTGCAAACAAATCGTATTTATCACACAATACAACTTTAAGCAGTGCAGTTAGTGATTGACAGCCACACAATTTAATGTTAATAAATGAAATTGTCAGTGTTCTACTGATGGTGTCTATGAACTGGGTGTGGTGTTGGTGACAGGTATTTATTAAAGTAATTAACAGCAAACATTTGGTCGTTCCTCAACACATCATCCCGTCTTCTGAGCTTGTAACATTTCAGTGAAATGAACTGAATACATATCAATGTAGCTGTCAAACTGAGTATGGCAACGTATAGCCACATCAGACAATTGCTACCCAACATGTCCATCCGATCCTTTAGTAAATAAAGCAACTTTTCTGCTGCAGCAACTGATACCATGTTTACTGAATAAAAAAAGCCTACAAGGACTCCCTTCATGGAGTAAGGAGACTGTGCACACAGGAACTCCAAGTAACTTGATGAAAGTATATACAAGGCTATGCCTAAAATAGGCTGAGGTAAAACTATCCACTTGTCTATGTGCTTTTCTATTTGGTGCTCACCGAAGATGCAGGTGGCATTGCGCGGCTTGTGGCTGCCTAGTGATACTCTAGCTATTTCCAATCCAGCTAAATACATCTCATACAATAAGAGTAGCACTGTCCCAAAGAGTAGCTTTTGTTTGATACTTGTCTTCTTAGTGCAATGAAGCATCATTGCTATGGGATAAAGAATCAGTTCCAAAAGTGGAACAAATACAAGTACTGAAATAACTGCTGAGTATTTTATGGCACCATGTTGAAAACAATGGGACAAGAAGTTTGCAACAGAATTGTCACTACACCCCAAGGTATATTCCACATCAAGTTCTAATAAATCATAAAATAATAAGTTAAGAATATTCGTGACCCCCATGTACGGAGATGAGGCAATGATCACAATCAAAAGTCGAAAAAAGGTTTTCACATCTTCCACCTGCTCTGTAGTAAAAGGTCCTCCATATTTAGCCTTTCCTAGGTCTATCCTTGAGTAAGGTTTGTCTTCCCAATATGTAAAGGCACTTCTCTGTTTAGGATACTTGTTCTTTACGGCATACTTCAATACTTGATAGATGAGCTTAAAAGGATTGTGAGTAGGAGGTTCCTTCACTAGAGATTTGCTAAACAAAAAGTCAGTGACTAACGCCAAAGTACCAAGTAGAGGAATGAAATAATATGTAGTGGCACTATTATAGTCTCCACATGAGCACTTTTGAAAATAAGGAACAGCTGCTAGAGCCAGAGACAAAGTCCAAACATACCAGCTAATGTATGACGTAATGTCTGAAGAGGAGGCGTCGATCAACTGATCAATTCCAAGCTGAAATGCATTGATCCACACAACAGCAATTCCAATTAGAGTAACCACGGAAACTACAGTTTCATATTTTTTCCAAGCTAGAGATACACCGCAATAATCGTTAAGGAGTGACTGTACATTGTAAAACATAACGATAACCCAAATTAACCACATGCTGTAGCGAATAGTAGTGTATCGCTTGATACACATGTCTGAGAGACAGCCAGCAAATGGAAGACATAATGATGCCAGCAAAACATATGGTTTTGTAGCTATGCCAATAAAAAAAGGACTCGCTAAAACTGACAATGGAAACGCTGTCCAAATTAATACAAGTAGAGCTTCTCTGCTGCGAAAGAACCGAACATTTACTTTGAATCTATTCATTCTTTTTTTTTTTTGCCATAAAACAACTATAGCTAGCTACTCACATGACCTGATATTAAGATATCTTGCTAAATTTGCTTTCACATATATTTTATTATCTTTTCTGGAAAACAACACTTGGTTGGGTGTTTGTGCATAGAAAAGCTAGTTTCACAAATATTTCTTTGTTCTTAAAACTGTTATGATATACATTGAAGATTGAAACTGTTATTGTGTCTGTCCCAAATTAATGTGAATCCTCCAATTGAAAGTTTAGTACACAGTGAAAACATTGTTTTGGTGAGAAAAGCCAGCATGAATAGAAACACTCTCCATAAACATAGAGTAAGTCAATACTAATCTGTATACAAATGATATCGAGGATGTTTACTCACCAAAAAAACGAAACAATTGCAATATAAATATAGAACATCATGAACATATTGCTAGGCAACCAGGGATAGGTTTTCCATTCATTAGTGCTCACCTACTTATTAAACATTTTCTGAAAAGGAACACTCAACCTAACTTTATAGCACTTTATTTGGAATAGTCTTTACAAAAGTGCAGTGAGAATCATCAAATGGAATGTGTGTTTTGTTTTTGTTTCTCAATTCAATCTTCTGTGTTAGGCTTAACAAGTTCTGTCTTGTGAAAACATCAGTTGAAGACCTCCTGGAAGTATGTTGAGGGTTCTGCTATTGATATGCAACTTCTGGTGAAATGAGAAAAAATGAAACTGAACAGCAAATGTGTCTCATCACCTTTGAAAAAACAAACAAAAAAAAACAAACAAACAAAAACAAACAAACTGTTACACTCAAAAAGTTCAATTTTAATGTAATAGCTCAGCAAACAAGCTACTTAAAATAATATGGAACTACACTCACTAGCATTTAAATGACATAAAAAAATTCTTATCAGATAAACTAGCTTCAATTGGTACTCCTGTGATCAAAGAAGACCTGTGCTCAGTACAAGCAGCAACAAAAAGGGGATCCAGGTCAAGGGAAGAGTGCTAAATTTGAGGTAACAATGAGGAGCTTCATGATACAAAGGTTTCTATGGTGTTGAGTTATCTGAACATTTCAGTTATCCAAACACCTCTCGGTCCCAATGTATTCAGATAATTGAAGTCCTACTATAGTAACTAACTACCACATAATACTCATATTTCAATAATGCTGTCATCATGCCTCTAGCATTGTGTTGTATTTGGAGGTATGATGATGTGTTGGGCCAGCAAGAAACATCAGTCGTTATCCTCTCTGCTACTGGATAAGAATATATCATGCTCAGTTCAGAGCACCATGCCCAAAATGCTGATCTAGGATCTTCCAATGCCATTGACTCAATCTATTTGTAATGATGGAAGGCAATAACAGAACATTGTATAGTTGGAAGGCAACTTTAGAAACCATTGGAATGACAGAAGGCAATAACAGAACCATTGTACTGGTGACTAAAAATCCTATCAATCATTCGAGAACGAAGTACATTGATATTCAATTTCATTTTATTCAAGATAAGCTCAATTCAAATCAAGTACGTATGCCCTACTAAAAATATGTTGGCCAATTTTCTCACGAAGCCACTGTCTCAATACACATTTGGACAATTTCCAGGTTTGAAAGAACTTGTTGCTTTATATTACTAGTAAACTTTAACCAACCTTCATTTTCATAAACTTCCACCCTTCAAACACTATTGATGATTGGTGCATATGTTCTTATGTTTAAGATAAATAGAAATAATTGTGTATTAGACAAAAAAAAAAGCTTTTAAAAGCAAGATCTTGCCTCTAGATTAGTTAGCTATGTCTATGTTTAATTGTTAATCAAGCATTTTCCTTTTTGTTTTGAGTCTTTTTGTTTGTTCTTCTTTGGGTGGGGGTTGGGGTAGCTATAAGGATGCACTTTTATTAATGTTTTGTAGAGATATACTGGGCTCTCACTCAAGTAGCCTTCTCGTGGCTTGTTTTTCACTGGTGTTTTGCTTAACATATCAAACTCATAGACATTGCTGTTTCCCAATTGTAGCTATACTTCATATTATAGTGAGAGTGTTTTTCACTTATTTATGTTAGCTTTTTTCACCTGATCAATTGATGTCAATCATAAAAACAATCAAAAAAAGTATTGACATTATGTGATAGCTTCATGCAGACGAATAGAATAATAGACCCAATCCCAAAACACTTATTCTAAAGATTGGAGGATCTCCATAAATTTGGGACAGACACAATAATAGTTTTAGTCCTCCATGTATACCATTACAGTTTTTAGAACAAAGAAGTTTTTGTGAAACAATAACTTTTCTTGTACACACTCACACATGCACAAACACCTAACAAAGTGCTGTTTGCCTGTAGAGTTAAAGAAAGAAGAAGACTAGATGTTAGTAAGACTTCAACAAGTTGTGTAAATAGCTTATATATTAGTTGTTTATAGCACGATTAAAATGAATAGATTCAAAGTAAATATTCGGTTTTTTCGCAGCAGAGAAGCTCTACTTGTATTAATTTGGACAGCGTTTCCATTGTCAGTTTTAGCAAGTCCTTTTTTTATTGGCATAGCTACAAAACCATATGTTTTGCTGGCATCATTATGTCTTCCATTTGCCGGCTGTCTCTCAGATATGTGCATCAGGAGATATACCACTATTCGCTACAGCATGTGGTTCATTTGGGTTATTGTTATGTTTTACAATGTACAGTCGCTTCTTAATTATTATTGCGGTATATCTCTGGCTTGGAAAAAATATGAAACTGTAGCTTCCGTGGTTACTCTAATTGGAATTGCTGTTGTGTGGACTAACGCATTTCAGCTTGGAATTGATCAGTTGATCGACGCCTCCTCTTCAGACATTACGTCATACATTAGCTGGTATGTTTGGACTTTGTCTCTGGCTCTAGCAGCTGTTCCTTATTTTCAAAAGTGCTCATATGGAGTCTATAATTGTGCCACTACATATTATTTCGTTCCTCTACTTGGTACTTTGGCGATAGTCACTGACTTTTTGTTTAGCAAATCTCTAGTGAAGGAACCTCCTACTCACAATCCTTTTAAGCTCATCTATCAAGTATTGAAGTATGCTGTAAAGAACAAGTATCCTAAACAGAGAAGTGCCTTTACATATTGGGAAGACAAACCTTACTCAAGGATAGACCTAGGAAAGGCTAAATATGGAGGACCTTTTACTACAGAGCAGGTGGAAGATGTGAAAACCTTTTTTCGACTTTTGATTGTAATCATTGCCTCATCTCCATACATGGGAGTAATGTATTTTCTTTATGCAATATATTGTGATTTAATTGGGTTTAGCAAGGACCACACTGAGTGCGAGAAAAGTCATGTTACAGTATTTCTGTCTGATTGTTTTCGACATAATATCAAAATATACTTGGGACCTATTTCCATAGTTTTACTAGTTCCACTCTTTGAACTGATTCTTTATCCCATGGCAATGATGTGTAGCTGTGCTAAGAAGTTGAGGATCAAGCAAAAGCTACTCCTTGGGACATTGCTACTCCTGGTATACGAAATGTATGTAGTTGGATTGGAAATAGCTACATTATCACTTGAAATCAATCAGAATAACACCACCTGTTCCATAGGTGAGCACAATGCAGAAGACAAGTATGCAGAAGACAGGTGGATAATTTTACCTCAGCCTATTCTATGCATTGCGATATACATTTTTTCATCAAGCTACTTAGAGTTCCTATGTGCACAGTCTCCTTACTCTATGAAGGGACTCTTTGTAGGCGTCTTCTATGCTGTAAGTATGGTATCAATTGCTCCATCTCAAGGACTATTGTATTTAACGGAGGATTGGATTAACATGTTGGGAAGCAATTGTCTGATGTGGCTATACGTTGCCATACTCAGTTTGACAGCTGCACTGATATGTATTCAGTTTATTTCACTGAAATGTTACAAACTCCGAAGAAGGGATGATGTTTTGAGGAATGACCAAATGTTTGCTGTCAATTACTTTAATAAATACCTGTCACCAACACCACACCCAGTTCATAGACATCAGTAGAATTGTAATGTTGTTTAAAGTTGAATTGTATGCATTTGTGTTCAAGCTCAGCCAATCACATGTTGTTCAGGTAACTTCAACTGACCAGCACAATCTTAAATGCTACTTCAGTATGCAATTACTAAACTTGTCATAGCCTAAATACCTCCCCAGAAGTCCCAGCTAGCTAACTACTTCGAATGTACAGCTGACTCAATGAAAGAGATTAAAAGTCTTTCTCTCAATATACATATGCACGCTACAAAAATTACAAATATATAAGAGGTGATACAAGTGATTTATTAAAATTCTACTACTGAGTAATGTTCACCCTCGACACTTTAACACACACACACATACAATAACACTGTCATAAAAGTTCAAAATATCAACTATTCGTATCTTGATCGAGTTATAGGTCCTGAATAGCTCCTAGTGCTGATTGGTGTAGAAAGAAAGTAGTATTCTCTTAGAGCCTTTTTGCATCCTGTCCAAGAAGTGTTAGCATTCTAGAACAGCAAGGTTGAACAAGATTCACTGCAAAAAACAAAACAAAAAGTACTTACATTCACTCTATAGCTAGACGGCTTCAATGTTTGTTGGTATAAAGCTATGAACCTGTTAGGGTCCACAATAAGGAAGTGCAAACTTCTATGATTTTCCACTTACTGTAAAGAACGTGTAGACCATAACACAATCTCCAACTTTGTAATGATGATCTTCACTTAAATTTCTTCTGCTTTACCCTGAACTCCTTTAATAGATTGTTTTGCTGCAGCCCATACACTGATAAGACAAGTGATTAACTCTTCTTTGCAATCATCTCGATCTACAAGAAGGAAGTTGGGATAGTACATCTGAATCCGAAAAATGGGAGTCTTCGCCATACATCAGTAATAAATAATTCTCATGAGTTGAATCTTGAACAGCACTGCTATAGGCAAGCAGAACATGGGGTAAGTGCTTATTTTAATCTCGTCTGGACTTTTCCACTTTGGCAATAATTGTACTGTTATATTGTTCACCATCTTGACATTGAGTAACTTGCGCAATTCGGTGAATAGATCACCCATAAAGTTAGTATCATGATCTAAGAGTATCTCAGGAGTTCCAAGTTGTTGAAAAAATTTTATAGCAGTTGAGCAGCAGTCTCAGCACTCTGGTCCTGAATTGAAAGTACCTTTACCCACTTAGTAAGGTAATCCACAATTAACCAGAATGTATTGGTTTCCATCCTGAGTCGGTGGTAGTTGCAAAACATCCACACCTATTTCATGGAATAGTCCTTTGACAGAGATCGGAGATATAAGAGGATTTACAGTTCTCCCAGATCCATTCCTTGTAACAAATTCCATACAGGGGGTGACACTATCTTCACACTTTCTCTTTCACCAGAATTTCTTCTGGTATTATATAGTTTTATCCAAGGCCAGAAAACTTTCCACCATGTAATTTTCCAAGCAGAGTGGACCTCATGACCGATGGAACCACTATTTTCCATGATCCAGGATTTTTGAGTCTTCATGACACAAGACTCCATAAAGCAAATCATACAACACTGACTCAAGTATAATCTTCCTGGTAAACTTCTTCAGGCAAAACATCTTCCATTATTTAGGCCAACTTAGATTATTTCAAGATTTTGATCTTGTTCCTGACATTGGACTATGTCATCCTGATCATTATATTATCCAGTTGCACTTACAGCCCCAACAGAAGCTTCACTAATAAAGACGGGATCCATAGATACAGATAGTCTGCACTGGCATTACTTTTACTATTATTTAACAGATTCTTGAATTACCATTGCCAATCTGGCCAGTTTAGTTGACAGCATGTGGAGTGGTCAATAAACACAGTGTTGTGATAGCTAAGCTAATATGACCTAACATGTTTCACAGACCAATAGTGTCTCGGGCTCCTAGTGATGCTGCTATAATTCTTCTTTATGTGGTTGTAAATTTCTAGAAGCAACTACCACAGGGTGTGTGCTACATCATCTTCTTGTTTGTGACTGAGTAAGCCATCAATACTATCAAAGCACCAAAGTGAAGGTAAGCCAGAGAGGTGCTCTAGTCAAAAGGTATTTGAGCTTTTCAAACAAAGACTGGCACTCACTACTTGCACTCAGCATTTTTTTTTCAACAGCTGGTGCAAGAGATGAGCAATGCTGGCAAATCTCATTGTCAGGGATAGTCCCCTATAAGAACAAGGGACTAGCCCAGACAAGCCAGACCGTAACCAAGGGACCTGATTGACAAATCATTCATACTTAATGGACCCCCTTAATCACCGGTTAGGTGTTAATGATGTTGTAACTCATTGTTTCATGTTTGTGCATAAATACTTGTGATTTTTGTAGAGTAGCTCAGTCTGATGAAAGTTAGAATAGCTGTATTTGTGATTGTTACTGAAGATTTCAAGTAAATTATTACTCCCTAAGGACTGTTCGACTGGTAGCATAGGTGCCAACTGTCCTCGAATGTCGAGGACAGTCCTCGATTTAAGAGCTTTGTCCTTGAGTCCTTGATGACCTATCACTTTCCTATTGTTTGTCCTCGATGATGATGCTGGTCCAGGTTTTATGCAACTCTGCTAACAAATGCTGCATCCAGTTAATCACAACTGACAAGCCAGCTGAGTTAGCACTGCAGCCAGCTGTGCTAGCTCAGCTGGCTTGTGGCTAACAACTGGATGTAACTGTTATAACTCTATTTTCACTGAAGAGCTGCTTGCTCAGTGTAAAAAAGCAACATACTTAGCCGTTAAAGGTCCAGGACCATAGGAACACAATCAACAGCCAGATGATAGCTAGTTAACTTATTTTTTGCAATGACTCAACAGCCAGATGATAGCTAGTTAACTAATTTTTTTTGCAATGACATCATAATTAATTACGTAATGTGGGTGTGGTTTGTAGGTGTGGTCATGGGTATGGCTTATGTCCTTGAAGCTAGTTTGAAAAAGTTGGCACCTATGTGGTAGGATTCATTGTGTGGCGGAAGCTCTAGCTATCGACAGAGTAGAGCTCCGTTACACCATTAGAGAATGTCTATAGTTGGGATGCAAGGCCTAAAATTTGGCGCAATGATGTTACATCATTGGGAACTGGAAATTCATGCACTTTGTTAGTCTTTTCAGGGTTGGGTGCAACAACTGAAATCACATGCTCCAGATACACTACTGTAGTGCGAGCCAATCTATACCTCTGAGGTTTGAGGTTTCAGTGTCAATCCTGCTTTGAAGAGAAGTTCAAACACAGTTCCGAGATGTTTCAAGTAATTTCCATTCAATTTTGTCCTGTATTAAAACTGTTGGTGCATTTCATTTTGTGAAAGGCATTCAAATAAACTCATGTAACTGAATTTTCTCTTGCAGCCCAATCCATTTCATTCTGCAAGAACCATATGATGCCAAGTCCAGGTATTGAGTCCAAGATATCATCAATTCTGATAGAGGGCAAAACCCTTTTTGGTGATTGCATTAACAGTACAATTGTACTAGCCCAAGTACTAACAGAAGGCTGAACAATGCCATATTTTTGATTATGTCTTACTTGAGCTTCCTCATAGACAAAGGTAAATGATGTGGGGTTGCTTGATAGGAAATGGTTACCTGCGTATCCATGGTGTGCTGAATTAGTGATGTGCATAATCATCAATAGATAAGATACCATTGGAATCAAGCAGTAAACTTTCAAGTTCCTGTAACTGATTCTCACCCAGTATCTCCAGAAATGTCAGCATTTCTCTCAAAGTTTCTCCTTTCCACATCAGAATATATAGCATTTACTCTGCCACCTTCATGATCAGATTGATCTGACTCCACAGTACTGCTTTCATTAGGAAGTACTTTCTTTATGTATCAACTAAAGGTGTAATTTTATCACCTGTAAAAGTTTGAGCGATGCCTATGTCAGCTGGTTCTTCTACACTGACATTACTATTTCAATGGTTGTAAAATGGAATAGAACTTTTCCTTCAGACAGCACTGTGAGCACTGAACTTGTACTACTGAGAGGCCTAAGTCACAGTGGATACTGTGCGTGCCCACGCTAGTGTCAGGGTTGCAAGAATGGTGCCACTTGAGCAACCGCTTGGGTATGCTGAAGGACCAGATCGCATCAACCATTTATGCATTCAGAACTTATTGGCCACGTACACTCTTTTGCTTCTGTCTGGGTCGCGATGCCAAGTCGCCCCATCAAAAGCTTTGCAGGGCAATACAGTTGATGCAGACTTTCAGTTCCAGCTAATCTCCAATGGATGCGATAGTTACATACAACATACAAGATTTTTTATGAGCAACTGTGTGATACATTGTGGTTCTGAGTCTATCAATTACATTAGCTAGAATGTTCAGTAGGTAAGGATCATCATTGGGTATGGGTGATCATCTTCAATTCTTGTGTCCCCTGGCCTGGAAGTGAAGCCACAAGTGGGTGGAGTCCCAGGTGGGAGATGTGACTTCTGGTCTCAGACTTAGCCGCTTTCTGAGCTAGCTGTTCAGCGTTATGGTGACAATGGTGGCAACGGCTGGAGCTGGAGGGTCTCTGACCCGAACAGATACACGGTTTGGCTCAAAGGCAATTGGATTTTATCATTAAAGTTACCATCCACAATGGCATCCATGAATCTTCCCTTTCGAATAGGGATTGTCGTAGCACATACAACTCTAACTCTAACAGTACCATTATATTGAGGGATAGTTGCAACAATAGGCTCTCCATCAGCACAGAGTAGCTGTATTCCCAACTTTGGTATCAAACTCATGCCTATTAAACATGCTGATTCACTTCCTGGTTGTACCAAGATGGAACTTTAGCCACCTGTCCATCTACAGATATGTCCAACTCAACTTGTGTAGTAATATCTAGCTGCCTTTTGTCATCATTACTAACTTTGCCACATAGCTTCACAGTAGGTAGTCCAAGAAGAGGAGGTGGGTCCTTTCACACAAGCCCGCCTAACTGCCTTATGTAAGGCCTAGGCAAACTCCAAAGAGGTAGATCTTCACAGGTAGTTGTGGCGGCCACCAGAGTCTTATCCAGAATCTTCCCCAATGTGAAAAGAAACTCTGGAACAATTAATGGTTTATTAAAAGTAATGAGGCAAACACACGAGGTAAAGACTCACAAGAATTAAACATAAGGTGACAATCAAGAGGAAGTACGCTTAGTTATCACACTGACGATACCACTAATGTGAGTTTTACGTGCATACAGATGGTAACCAACTAATACATGTTCCTGTATGTGTGCAAATATTGAGATTGAGATTGCATGGCTAATAATGATGGGAGTGTCCTCCAGCCTCTACTTCTTGGAGCAGGGAGGTCCCACATGAGGTGTTCAGTGCATTTTTTCTCACCTGATGTGTAAAAGACAAAGTATGTACAAGATATATTAAATAAGGTGGTAGCTATAGATTATCACAATCTATACCATCTTATTCATTAAATCTTGCACATGCTTGTCTTTTACACATCAGGTGTGAAGAAAGCCATCATGAGACTCACATTACATCATTCTAATCATAACTATAAAATAAGTATCTTTTTTCCAAAAAACTAGTCAAATCTAAGGTTCTTCATCAGTTGGTTTGAATGATTAAAAAAATAGATAGGTTAAAAAAAAAAAAGAAGAAGAAGAACAGTATTGTATTGGGGCATAAGAGTGGTACAATTGGAAATAAATCATGTAAACAAAACATGATGAAATAAAATTCATTGATTATTGAAGGAACAGAAAACCATGAAATAAATTTGAACTATCAACTAATCTGCTGTTAGAAATCAACATGAAATAGCTACAATGGTGGTGTTGGTGAAACTTGATGCATTCAGTTTTATTTATCCCGAGTTAGTAATCGTTTACTTTACTTTTGACTGTGCTATCCAGTAATTGCTGTATTCTTGATGGCTGTGCTAACTTTCTTGTCAAACTCTCTCATCAGATGCCTGGCATTTGAAATCTATGGCAATCAGAAACCAGCATATCACAAAATTCAGTACATTCAGTTTGTATAGCTACATTGAATGCCATATTTGCCATATAGCTGGACACCCCTAAACTACATATTAATAGCTACACAGAGTGGCACAAACAACTAGCTACATTCACTATATTGTATACATTGCCATTCCTTCTTACCTGTAAAAATGGCGTTTTACACGATGTTGCATTATAACTGATACCATGCCTTGTCATTTTCAATTCCTTCAGCAATTAAGAATAATGTTCTCAGAGGATGTCAGAGTTAATAATATGCTCCAATGTGAATATGAATAATCTTAACTAAGTTACGTGTGAGTAAACTTCATTATCTGGCCAAATATTTCTTTTGATTTTTCAAGTTTTCCTCTCTGTAGCAAGGTTCGTAACAAATGCAGGCATAACATCTGTAATAACTTGGCTTAGCACGCAAAGCGGCGCAAGAACCAGTCTGATACTCTTTATGAATCTCAAAGAATGACTGAAGTTACATAAAGAATAGACTAATATATGGTGTACTCAAAACCATGGTGTTTATGCATGCATTAGGTATGAAAGAGTTGTTAATTGGTGTGAAGTGGTACATGAATGAAAGTGACAAGAAGTGTTACAGTCGATATGTCTCTGAAGTTCATTAGCCGTTACCACACTTCCCCTCTGAGACTGTAACTAAGACGATCAAGTGGTGGGCGATGACGAGTAGATCTACGAATAGGAGGTTGATCACACTGTGGTGGGGCATTCGGAGTCGGCAAGGGTAGAGTTGGAGCACGTGCTGTTTCCTGAGTATCTGGGTGTGTCTGTGGTAGATTAGGTAGATATAAATCTTCTCCATTCCAATGCAGAAAGTGAGGATGTGACGAGTGGAAGGTGAGAAGCTACTCTTGCGAACTGCATCAACGTGACGACGAACAACTCGACCTGATTGTAATTCCACATAATAGGAAAGTGGACCTGAGACATTCACAACTTTTCCCGGTATCCAAGAGAGAGTTGGTGAGGAGAAATCTTTGACATACACAGAGTCGTCGATCATGAAGGAACGCAATGGTTTGGCCGTATCATGTTGTTGTGACTGCTTAGCTTGGTGTTTCTGAACACACTGAGACAAATCAGGAAAGAGTCGATCCAATCGTGTTCTGAGTTGACGTCCCATAAGAAGTTGTGTTGGAGCTGTACCTGTGGTAGTATGGGGTGTGATGTGGTAGGTGTGATGTGGTAGTGATGGGGTGTGATGCGGTATGTGAACAAGAACTTAGAAAGTTTCTCCTGAATAGTTTTACCAGCTGTGTGCTTGATTCCCTTCTTGAATGTTTGCACTGCATGCTCTGGTGATCCATTGCTTGATGGATGATATGGTGAAGTAGTTACATGAACAATTCCATTACCTGACAAAAATTCTCGAAATTCCTCACTTGTGAAGGAGGGACCATTGTCTAAGACGACTTTGTGAGGTAATCCATGGTTGGCGAATATAATCCTGTGTTTCTCTATGGTCTTGGAGGAAGTAATAGAAGCCATTATGTGTACATCCAGCCACTTGGAGTGGGCGTCAACAATGACCAGAAAGTAGTGCCCAAGAAATGGACCAGCGAAGTCCAAATAAATGCGACTCCAGGGTTGGGATGGCCACTCCCATGGATGCAATGGAGCCGGGGCTGGAGAAGGACGTGACTCTTGGCAAACTGGACAATTTTTGACACGGTCTTCAATGGCTGCATCCATGCCTGGCCACCAAACATAGGACCGAGCTAGAGCCTTCGTCCGATTGACTCCAGGATGTGTCTCGTGGAGTTCCTGTAAAATTAACTCTCGTCCAGGAGGTGGGATAATGACATGGATATCCGTCTATCATGCTGACTTCATTCTTCCTTGCAACATATGGTTGATATTCCTTATCCAGTTGTTGGTCTGGCCAACCCGATCTTAAAAATCTAATGACAGATGACAGCAGGGGGTTCAATTGTCCACTCTTTGATACTGGAAGCGTTAACTGATGTGCCTGAAAGGTGGTCAATAACCATCACGAGGTCTTCTGGAACACAAACATGAGGTGAAGTTGTAGCACTTGGGAGACGGCTGAGAGCATCAGCGTTGCCTAGGTCTCTGCCTGGCTTACACCTCATGGTGTAGTTGTAGGCTGACAATGTTATCGCCCATCGCTGAATGCGAGAGGAAGCCATCTGAGGAATTCTCTTGTTCTCACCAAACAAAAATTTCAATGGTTGATGATCTGATTCGATTGTAAAATGACGCCCAAGCAGGTAACGATGAGATTTTTTTACTGCAAAGACAATTGCAAGGGCCTCTTTCTCTAGCTGTGAATAATGCTTTTCTGCAGCTGTGAGTGAGCGAGAAATGTAAGCAATTGGTCGTTCTTGATTCTCGTCAACAAGGTGGGACAAAACAGCTCCAATGCCATAATCAGAGGCATCACATGCCAATATCATGGGCTTTGAAGGGCCGTAATGGACTAAAAGAGAATTGGCCAGCAAAGCATCTTTTGCTTTCTGGAATGCTGCTTCTTGCGTTGATTCCCACTTCCACTTCTGTCCTTTGTTTAGCAGAGTATATAGGGGAGCGAGTGTTGATGAGAGGTTGGGCAAAAATTTGCCATAATAATTGAGCAACCCGAGGAATGAGCGAAGCTGAATGGTGTCAGTAGGCTGTGGTGCATCTTTGATGCTTGTATTTTTGCATCTGTAGGGTGAAGGCTGTCTTTGTCAATGATGTGACCAAGGTATTCAATTTGAGAACGCAAGAAATAGCACTTGTCTCTGTTGAGCCGTAACCTGCATCCTGTAGCCTCCTGAGCACTTCGTCTAGTATGCATGTGAGACTCCAAAGTATGGCCTATCAGCAAAATGTCGTCTACGTATACACATAAACCATCCAAGCCTGACAATACTGACTCAATGTGACGCTGAAAAATCACTGGAACCGATGTGACACCAAAAGGCAAGCGATTATACTGAAATAGTCCCTTGTGGGTGTTGATTGTGACATACTGTTTGGATTCTTGATTAAGTGGCAACTGAAAGTATGCATTGGCAAGGTCTAATTTGGAAAAGTACTATCCACCTGATAGATTGGAAAATAACTCGTCAATACGAGGAAGGGGATATGTTTCAACAGGTGAGGCCTGATTAATAGTCAACTTGTAATCCCCACATAGTCTAACTTTCCCATTTTTCTTTAGCACTGGAACTATGGGTGCTGCCCATGGTGAAAATAGAACAGGTGAAATGATGCCTTGCTTTTGTAAATTATTAAGTTCTTCACTAACTTTTTCTTTGTAAACTAATGGCACTGGTCTAGGCTTGTAAAATTTGGGCTTGGCATCGTTATGAACACTTAATTTAATTTCAGCACCTTTGAGACAACCCAAATCTGATCCAAATACAGTAGCATACTTGTTCAATAGGGATGTGATTGGAGTATCTGGATTAACAACATGATTGTCCTTGAAATCAATGTTAATTTGAGCGAGCCAGTCCCTTCCCATCAAGTTAGGTCCATTCCCTTTTACTACATGCACTGCTACACGTGCATCTTGGGTTTTGTATCTGGCCTGTAATTGAGTGACGCCCAAAACTTCAATGGACTGCCCAGTATAGGTGCAAAGTTTGCTGGATGAAGGCTGCAAAGAAGGAGGGGCAGATTTCTGCAGATCGCTAAACGTCGACTCGTTGATAATGGAGACTGCAGCACCAGTGTCCAGCTCCATGGCCTCGGGAATGCCATTCAATTCTACTTCCACTGTGCAGGGTTTGGTGCTTTGATCCTGTAGGGTAAGCATGTCATATTCAGTTTCTGGCACCAATTCTTCTGGATCTTCTACGTGGTGGGTAGATTTTGAAAGTTTCTTTTGACGTTGCGTCTTTGCTGGTGTTGAGTGTTGCTGCTGTGACAACTTCTTCCTGCACATCCTTTTGAAATAGCCTTTCTTGTTGCAGTAGTTGCAAATTACTTCAGTGTGCTTGCACTTGTTGGCCAAATGCGGTCCTCCACAACGGTAACACGAAATAGTAGTTGTCGATTCTTTCGAATTCTTGAAGGGCGTAGTGTAATTTAAGATTTTGCCTCCCGTAGAGCCTCCACCGAGTTTCTTAGAATCATGCTCAGACGCTTCAATAGTCTGGGCTAGTTTAATGGCATCGTTGTAAGTAAGGTCACCTTCAGAAAGGAGCTTACGCTGAATGCCAGGATGATTGACTCCACAAACGAAACGGTCACGAATCATTTCTTCCAGGAGTTCCTTCTTTTCAAACTTGCAGGTGAGAGCAAGCCCTCTCAATGCTGCGACATACTCGGCGATGGATTCGTCTGTTTTCTGAGAGCGACAGTTAAAGTTGAATCCGTGAACAATGATGGACTGTTTCTTCGTGTAGTGGGACTGTAACAACTCGACCAAGGAAGCGTACGTTACTCCCTCAGCATCCAATTTGCCATCAGGAACCAGGCTGCTCAGTAACTTGTATGTTGAATCGCCACAAGAAGTTAGTAGTATTGAACGTTGCTTAACAGCGTCCGAGATCCCGCTGGCTGTAAAAAAGAACTGAAGTTTTTCTTGGTATATTGTTCAATTGTCCACTAAGGGGTTGAAGGGTTTAATTTTCCCGAAGGTAGCCATTAGCATTATCCTTGTGGCCAGAAATGTAATTACTTGGCTTAGCACGCGAAGCGGCGCAAGAACCAATCTGATACTTTTTATGAATCTCAAAGAATGACTGAAGTTACAGAAAGAATAGACGAATATATGGTGTACTCATGCATTAGGTATGAAAGAGTTGTTAATTGGTGTGAAGTGGTACATGAATGAAAGTGACAAGAAGTGTTACAATCGATATGTCTCTGAAGTTCCTTAGCCGTTACCACAACATCCATACTTCTCTTGTGAATACAGCAATCAGCAAATAGGAGAGTTAGTCAAATTAATGACGAATAGAATGTTTGAAGCAGTATGTCTATTGTCATATTTTCTGACACAATTTGTATCAACGCTTTCATCAACAACTATATCACAATTTTTCACTTTTATTGGAAAGAAATTTTCTTCCTTTATTGTGCATTTGCAAACTTCGAGTAACTTGATATTTGAGCAAGTGGTTAATCTTTCAAATAAGAATTCTGTACAAGTGCGATCCATACTATGTTTAAGACTAACCCTCTCAATGCTTTCATTACAAGTGAGCAAAAGAACTAATAAATTTATTTCAGAAAGGGTGAAATGGTTTCCATCAAAGATCACAATTTTCAAGCTAAGGCAACCCATTAAAGCTTTCAGTAGAGCTTCTTTGTTCCAAAAATTGTTGTATGAAATGTCTAATTCTTCCATTGATCTGCAGCATCTCAGACCCTCATATAGTTTACATTCAGATTTCAAAGAAATATTGACAGTTTTAAGTACTTTTAAACGTTTCCAATACTTCATAGCTTCGACAAGAGCTACTGTTCCCATCTCACCAATCACAGTATGACTAATATCGAGTGACTCAATATTAGCACAAGATTGCAGTCCTTTGAAAACGTAATATGCTCTTGAAGAAGACATATGGGTATGATCTATGTATAAAGTTCGTAGGTTACTACAGCCTTTCAAAGGATATTGAAAATTGTTACGACTGAATTTAAACTCCTGTAGAGTGACACAATTTTCTAGTGCACAGACTATAGCTTCTGCATCCTTTTCTGATAGAATTTTATTATTTGAAAGGTCAAGTGATTGTAGTTTTTGGCAGCATTCTAGTCCGCTTGCTAGAGCGACTGCACCTTGTGCTATGTGGTTGTTACTTAAATCCAGTCTTACTAAACTTATTGGAGAATTTGTTGGTGAGTGGTTAACCTTGTGGAGAAAATAATGTTTTAATTCTTCAGCACCTGAACTATCAATATTATTATTATGAAGATCAAGTACCTCTAGATTAGTGCAATATTTTAGTCCATTTGCCAGGGCAGACATTCCATATCTAATTCCATTGTTACTAAGTATGAGGACCTTTACTAAACTGCAAAATTTTAAGCCTTTACCTATGGTTGACAAGAGATCTTTTTCAAATACTTCAGTACTGTGTTTGCCATCAAGGTTTAAAGTGTGTAAATACTTAAAACTCTGGAATGCTCGAGTTACAGATTTGTAAGGACCTTTTATGGTGATGGAATCCCAAATGCAAGATGATGGTTCATCTTGTGCCATGATTAATCTGCATTGCTGGATTTTTAAGAAATAATTCTCTATTAACTCCTTTTCATTACTAGCGATATTTCCTCTCAAGTCTAGCTCAATCAAGTTGGGGGTTTCTTTTACTGCTTCTACTATTTCCAAGGCTCCTTCATCACCAATCATGTTACAGCTGACAGACAAGCACTTTAACCCAACACAGTTTTTCATTAGTTCAGAAATTGAAGTTGCACCAACATCAGTAATTTTATTGATATCTAACCTCACAGTTTTATAATTAGAATTTGATAGCAGGCACTGAACTCCACAGTCATTTATATTGCAGTTAATAAGGATAACACTTGTCAGTTCTAGGAATCTAGTCACTTTAAGAATATCTATGTCTAAATTACATAATATATTTTGTGGAAATTCACATAGAGGAACAATTTCACATTGAAATGCAGACAGCAGATCTGACAAGTAGCTTTTGTGAGCTACCTGGCTGTTATTGCAGTATACGTATTGCACTTGTTTTAGTTTAGAACTATTAAAGTGAGATTCATTGCTTTTGGCTTTGTTGTTAAAAGAAAGAAAATTTAACACACTCTCATTAAGTATACAGTTCTTTAAAATTAGTGTAATTGGATGAGAAGCATGAGATATTACGTATCCTATGGCATTAAAGTCAATGGGAGAGAAAGTGTAATCCTCAAAAGTCAGTATTTCAGTTTTCATGACGATTGAACAAACTATGGGTTGCTGAGATTCAAATGCACATTGAATTTTATACTTATCAGCCATTGATTTGGAATTCAGAATTAGCTCTATCTGCTCAGAATGTGGATCTAAAAATTTCTTTATACCACAATAAAATTTCCATACGACCAGCATTGCCTTTTTATCTCTATTTTCTTTAATAATGTCCAACTGTTTATCATCGTCTTGAGTATCAATGTAAAAAGCAGCTAAAAACTCTTGGAAAGTCAAGTGTAGAAAACAATATATTTCTTCGAAATCAAGCAAGCTAGCAGTTGAATCCACAGTAACTAAGCCTAGAGAATCTGCATCACAACCTCTGTCATCAGAAAGTGGAGCTATTGAAGTTTCACTTTGATGAACACTTTGTTCGGAAGCAGTGGTCATATCAAATGCTAGTTTGCAAATGTTATCAAATACTTTTTTTGTCTCTGAATCCAAATTCTTTAAAGATCGTATAGCAAATTTAGTGCTTTCTCTTGTCCGCATGCGCTTGATTGTAAGTAGTGTAAAGAGTTCGTATATTTTTGTTTCAGTATTTGGTATTTCTTTGCATTCGTTGTAAATATAACATATCATAGCTACATGCACTGGAAGGTAGCACATGTGTAATATATTGATGTGGGACTCAAGGTAGTCTTCTAATTCAGCTCCTGAATGTCCAGCTTTAAAAGTGTATTCATTTATATAACTAGATATCCGACGTCTAGAGAACCCAAGAACTTCGATTCTTCTAGTCACTTGACAAGAATGCCTAAGTTCTGCAGTTGCTACAGGTCGTGAAGCCACTATAACCATAGCTCTTGGGAGATATGATTTCTTAATAAGACGTGTAATGACAGTGTTGTTATTATTTTGATACTCATCCAAACCATCTATAATGAAACAAGAACCTTCACCATATACACTTTCTAGTCTGTCAACCATTAACTTGACATGCTCTTTATTGTAAAATATATCAAGAATTTCAGATAAATTTTGATCCTTCTTGGTTGAATTTAAAATTCGAAGTGAAATCAAGAAAACGAATTTGGCTCCATGTAACACATCTGGTCCTATTGCCCACTCTCTCACTATCTTATGAGTTAGCGTTGTTTTACCACTTCCTGGACGACCTTCTAAAAGTACAAGAGCTCCACTTTCATACATACTAAAGAGCTCTTGAAACTTAAATATAGTCTTAGAGTTTAAAATGTCATCCATATCCCATCTAACTGTATAGTCTATATTATTTGTAAGTTTTTTATCATTGATTAACGCTAAGTCTATAAAAACAGAATTACCTACTGGAGGCCAAGAATCTTTAGGAATTTCCTTGTTCTTGACATATCTCTTTATAAGGCATTCTTTTTCAGGGCAGAAAGTAATATTAAACTGTACTACCTTTTGCGTATTCCTGTTATTAACAGTTCTATAGCAAGTATACTTGCCTATTAATCCTTGACAAGCTTCTTTTATTAAAAGAATATTACTGCCTACATTTGAAAAATGCACATTATTATTCAGAGGCACTCTATCTTTTTTCCATGTATATTTTACTTTTCTTCTACTAAGACTCTTTGGCTCATGTACACATAAAAGTGCAGACTTGCCATCTTGCACTTCCATATTAAATTGCAGAACAGGTTGTGGTGTAAAATTTTGCTCTAATTCTTGTGTTCGAGAAGCAGTTCTATTTTCTAAAGTTTCTCTTAAGCTACCAGCTAAGGAAGCCATTCGTACTAGTTCACTTCCAAGCACTTCTATAATCTGTTTTAAAGAAGCATTTGGTTTGTTTTCCTGCCACGATGCAAGTATACTATTTAATTTGGTACCATTGCTACTACCAGATTGTCGACACTCTTCAATTACATGTTGAGGTAGTTTAAGGCCTATACCAATCTCCTCCCATTTAAAACTACATGGAACTAACAACTCCGTCAGATAGGGTATGTGCTTTGCACATAAAATAACTTCACTGCTAGGGTTTGTTTTAAGTTGAAAATACAAACCTAGTATAGAACTCTTCTTACTCTGAGATAATTTACTGACAAAGTTATTAAGTAATGCTTTATCTTTTATTATGCGACTACGTATTATCCTCCATATATACCTGGCTTTAAGTCCAGAGTCCACACTGTCATCCAGATTGAAGATATTACCGAAACCTTCTTTGGATAAGCAACCACAGTGAAACAGATCCTCCAAAAAGGGCTCTTCAACTTCTTTTAAGGAATCTATCAATGCCTCCTCTTTACTTAGCAATTCCTCCATTTTTAACAACTGCTATGTTATTTTGCTTAGTATGTTTCCTAGCAACCAATGACAATGAAATTCACGATTACCTTATTAAGCCAATCTTGACTCGTGTTTTTACTCACAATTCCTTATAGGTCAAGAGAGTATAATCACAGCCTTTAGTTTTGGCACTAGCTACTTACCAGGCAAGGATAGTTAGCCATTCTTAATGTTGTCTATAAATATAACAGCACTAAAACTAAGAATATAATTGTACAGTTTTTCTAAGTTGTTGATAGTTGGTGTTGAGCTGAGCTATCTCCAGTGCATGTCTTTGCTTGTTCTCTTCCAACTCTTGAAGTAAGTGGTCATTAGTTGCTACCAGAGACCTACAAATACATGTACATACGTATACGCACACAAATAATTCTTCAACTGGAGCTTATCACAAATCAAAGTAGCTAATAAATATGATCATTTGCACAAACAATTAAAAAAAAATCTTACCTTACACCTCAAAAAGTCTAATTTCAATGACCATCCCATCCCGCTTGCCTTTTAGCAATTTCTTCAATACATTCACAATTGGTCAAAAGAGAGCAATGAGCTTATTTCAAGTTTTGGACCTTACGCTGGATTGTGACTGATTATGTGAAGCCACATAGCCAGGCAATGTGCAGCTAAATGACTGCCATTTACATAGAAGGGGAAACTATTCATCAAGTGTGCAAACTTTACTTAATTGGCGAGCGACCAAGACACTGTCAAGGGTAACTCAATTGAAAATCGGGGATATTAGTTTATACATAATATTTGGATGTATGCATGTCATTTTTGTACTTTGACCCTGGCATTTTTGTGTTAGTTCGGTGGTCGACCCCATCCCAAACTTCACTGAGCAGAATCCTCTGGTTTATCAATCTTTACCCGTATCACCCCAGAAATTGGATTGTTTTTCATTTTGAATTCTTTTGCAGGTGCAGTTAAAACTTGAAAACCTACGGGAGTTCCATTTCTATTGGAGTTAGTGGCAGTGGTAATTCAATGTGCTCTTTGTCATGGTTATAAGTCGTACACAACAGTATTTACTTGAAAGTTTATCGTCCATTAGACTAACAACGTAGGTAAGTCTTGTGTAGGTATGTCCAGTTGTGTGAAACTATTGTGAGTTATAGCTTCTACTTAGCTAAAGAATATCACAAAGAAAACATTTAAATAACGTGTATTTTTTATTGCTGTTTTTGTTTTTTTCAATCCAAACAGTTGCAGCGAGTTGTTACTATGGCAATTAAATCCTTTACCGTATAAACGTAATTTAAAAACTCGACATTATTTTTAGTAGCTTTGAGTGTTAGGACTTAAAATCAATCATATAACAATAGTGTAGGCTCGCTCGCCATTTGTGCTCAAGCACATCACTAGTTAGTCCACTCAAGAACTACTCCTATTATTGTTGGGACTCTTAATCTGTTAACCTTGCCTGTTACCAATTCTGACTACTTTTTTTCTTTGTGTTCTATACTTCATTGTTTCCCATTCATTTAGTTATATTGTCTGGTAAAGTGTCATCATATGCACAACTTGAAAGACCGTGTTTAATTTTCTTCATGTACAATAGACAGACTCTCGCTAAACTGAACCTAGCTAATTGAAAACAAATCATAAAGGTAGGCATTAACAATCATTTACAGATGTTCTGATGTTCTCATGGTTCACATAAAAAATGAATAAATAAATAAAATTAAAAAAATAAAATAAAAAAGAAGCTACTAAGGTAAATAACAAATTACAATGCATGAAATAAATAAAATGATATGTAATTAATTATCATCCAAATGCCCTCTGATCCCATAAAGTTTGAATTAGTGAGGGTGTATGAGAGAACTGAACTTCTGTCAGTTGGGTTAGTGTGCACATTGGATTGTCTAGAACCAGTACTATTTGGAGACACAATAGCACGGAAAACTGTGGTATTCGAAATAAATAGCACATTTAATTCTTCAGTAAGACATTATAATTTTGATAGATTGTTGTGACCAATCAGATCATTAACCCTCAGCGCGCATGCGCGAGAAGGTAATAGTAGTCGTCCTGTCTGTTTGTCTGTCTGTTTGTCACGCTCTGATTTTGGAGATTACTGACAATTAACAGTTGATTTAGGTATAAACTTACTCAGGACGAAAATTTAAGACCCTTTATTGTGCTACTTTTTTGAATTTCGGGCTAATCATTGAGAAAACGCGAAGCTTTCAGCTCCGCGGTAGGTACCAGCTTTAATGGGTAACACCCCCTAGCGTCATGTCATAATCACGTGAGCAAATAATTTCTTGCAGCCAGCGGTGTAGTTTGATTTATGCTCAGGGAAGTATAACGGAGTTGAAAGAAGTGAAGTTTTGCGTTGAAAATAGGTGAGTGTTTCTGGCTAGTTTAGCTTCTTTTCTTATAAAGACAGTGTTTCCATGTACCATTTTCATTGGTCAAGCTATTTTGATGCCTCATTAAAATAGCTAACAGATTGCCTTTTCTTTTGGAAGGAGATTATATTGTAATAGCTAGGTAGTGCTTAATAGCGCTGAGGGTTCACACCTTTGATGCTTCATTATTTCAGTTTTCCACTTGTGTGGTATTTCAAAATAATACCAAACAAAACTACCGTTTTACGGAACAGAATCTGGAACTTTTTTTTACGCCTACTGTAATATATACTTTTTACACACACACACATACCCATGCACACACAGAGCTATTTGCCACCACCACAATCCTGGTCTTTATATTATCTATTACCTGTGGCTCTCCTGCAACATGGTGGCCAAGTCCTGCAGCTGTGACACATTGATTAAGTCCTGCTTGTGTCTCTCCACCACTGACTCCAGCTCTCCACGTAAACCTCCTCCTTCAGCCTTCAGTTCCTCTACGTCATACCATTATCAAACAAACAAAGCATAAAACAAGTATTAGTAGCTAATGATCCTTTCAAACCAGTTGCATAATGGTAAACAAATATGTAAATTCTCAAATTTGCACATATGTACTACCGAAATTGTAATTTAACAAAACATTTTTTATCAGTGTAATGTTGATGGAATCCAACATTTGCTGCCTTCTATTGACCTTCAATTGATGTGATTTTACCTATGTGTCTATGTGCCTCTTCCAGCTGGCCGTGAGAGGGGGCGTGACCCAGAGCCTGCTGCAGAGTCCGGTTCTCTTCCTGGAGAGCTCTTAACTGTTTCTGCAGAGACATCTGGAAGTAAAATAAATGTCCATGCAAGAGATAACAATTACACACCTTTAATTCAAGTCCTGTCCTTATGCCCTTATTTAAATAATTCAATTTGCCAATTACAATGAACATGTACTCTTTACCAAAGACACTAAATAAGCCTTCACAAAATATGTCTACTAGAATTATATAGACTACCATTTCTTTCTTGTTGATTTGTAGAATCCTTTGATTTTCCTGAGCTGTTGCCTCCTTCTTCACTGCCTGCTCTGCTTTTGCTGCCTCCCTCTCCAGCTGGGAACTCAAACTCTCTAACTTCAAGTCTTTGTCAGACAATAAACCCTATCATTGGTTACATGTGATTACAACATGACCGCAATGTGTAGTCAAAATTTCGTGTTTAATTAGCCAAACAGGGTTAATAGCACATATAGACATTATATAGTGTTTGATGGATGTTATGTTTCCCTCTTCTCTCTAAACGAAAAATCCTAAATGAATCCCTGCCAAAACTTGCCTCATCTTTCTACAACATCCACCCCCACCCTCCAAAAATCTATATAATAATACGCTTGTCTGTACGACGACAGTGTGTGTACTCATGAATGATTCATTAGTTGATCCAGGTTAATAAAGCATTGTCAGTGATGCTGCTGCAGATGGTGGTGTGTGTATTGAATAAAGCTGAGCCAGGTTGGTAAAGCATCATCAGTAACCACGATGGTGGTTGTGCGGGCAGTGTACTCATGAATACATAAGTCAAGAAAAGTAAATGAGAAAAAAGTGATGACAATGGTGGGGTGTATTTTAGCTGAGCTGGGTTGATTGATATAACATTGTCAGCAATAACGACGATGATGGTGTATGTGCATTCATGAATAAAGATGAGCTGGGTTGGTAAAGTGTCGTCAGTACCAATGACAGTGTTGTGTGCATTCATGAATAAAGCTGTGCCGGGGTGGTAAAGTATCGTCAGTGATGAATGTGTTATGTGCATTCATGGTCAAGAAAAATAAGTGAGAAAAGCGGACTAATGTAACTTGTAGATGACAATAAGAATACCTTATGCTGCTGCATTCCTAATTTGCAGAAGCTAGTACATCAAGTGCCACTGTGTGGCGGGGTATTTGCTAGTAATAATAATAATGTGGGACCTAGAGTACTACAGCTTAGTGCAGCTCAAGCAATTTAATTCTGCAGAGAATGCAAGTACTACTATGAGAAAGCACGTACTAAAAATAAAGACAGGAGGTTTGCCGCATCTCAAGAAATAGCCCAGTCACTGACGAAGTTACAAGCCAATTCGTTGCAAGTATATTATTTATCATTGTGTGTATGCCATAATGACATGAATTTATTTTATTTTTCTATTTATTTTATCATTGCACGTGAACAATTGTTGATTATTTCTGTAAAATTTTGTGTATAAAAAATATTTATTCATGCTGTGGCAAAGTATGAATGATGTTGTTCTCCCACTAAGCAGTATAGGAGAATATATTCTGGAACGATTATTATATACACAAGGATTCATATTTGTCAAGTCGACCATACCCAGCCCCTCCCCTATTGTACATGTGCTACAGTAAGTGAGGCACAGCTGAATTTCATGAGCATCAGTTGTAAAATGGGGTCAGATTTGTGGTAGATAACGTGTTACTATTCAGTTAAAGTACGCTACAAATGGAGGCATTGCTATGTGATTTTTGGTGCATATGGTACTTAAGAACTAGTCATATCAGTAAAAATAAATAAATAAATAAAACAAAAACAACAACAACAACAAAACACACACACACACACTGATTAAACCTTAGTATGTAAGGATCATGATACTAATATTAACTGCGCCTGTACATTTGGCTATCAAAAAATCTCAAGGTGGTGACATCAAACAGCCATACTATACTGCTTTAGTGCCTTTAGTATGCCAGACTTTATAGTTACCTATATACCTCCATTTCCCTGATCTTGTTGCCTGAGTCAGTGAGGTTCTTGTCCCTGTCCCGGAGTTGTATCTCCATTGTCTTGAGTTCAGTCTGTAAAGCCTCCACTTCTCCCTGTAGACATTCTACCTGATGCTGCTGGTCCTTCTTGCTGGGACTGTGCTGGCTCCTTCGCAGCGTGCAGTCTTCATACCAGTGAGCAAATTCCTCTGGAATAAACAATAATAATAATAACAATAAACAAAACATTTGAGCATATTCAAGTACAGTACAAATTAAACAAAAATATGGTCATGAAACTAGTACACCAGCTTAACCTCAATATCATCATTACACCAGACAGAGGATAAAAGTCAATAGGATTAAAATTTAACTATTGCCTATAATGCTAATGATTAGAATACAGTAATAGCTCAACTGCTCTTCGATCTCTCTTATGCTGGCTACTTTCACATAATTTCATATGCAAACCAACTCCTACCTTGGAGACCTTCATCTTGAACCAAAACCATGAGCTCTCCTTCTACACGGCTACAAGCATGCACACACACACACACACACACACACACACACACACACACACACATGCACGTGACAAACTGCTTTACACAAATCACCAGAAACTATTTCTTCAGCGAATAGCTACTGTAAACCCCTAGCACTTTAAAAATCACAAAAAAAAGGTGTTACTGGCATACATACATAAGTGCTCTTAGCTGCTTCAGAACCAGTCCAGTCAGTTCCATGAGAAGTCATTGGTCACCCATGCATCTATGTAAGTATTTTCATATTAATTAGGAACTCTGAAGTTTTCTGCCCTAGTATTACAATCATACTACCACAGCTAGGTATGTCTGCACCTACTACCACAGCTAGGTGTGTCTGTACCTACTACCACAGCTAGGTATGTCTGCACCTACTACCACAGCTAGGTGTGTCTGTACCTACTACCACAGCTAGGTATGTCTGTACCTACTACCACAGCTAGGTATGTCTGTACCTACTACCACAGCTAGGTATGTCCGCACCTACTACCACAGCTAGGTATGTCTGCACCTACTACCACAGCTAGGTATGTCTGTACCTACTACCACAGCAAGGTATGTCTGCACCTACTACCACAGCTAGGTATGTCTGTACTTACTACCACAGCTAGGTATGTCTGTACCTAACTACCACAGCTAGGTATGTCTGTACCTACTACCACAGCTAGGTATGTCTGTACCTACTACCACAGCAAGGTATGTCTGTACCTACTACCACAGCTAGGTATGTCTGTACTTACTACCACAGCTAGGTATGTCTGCACCTACTACCACAACTAGGTATGTCTGCACCTACTACCACAGCTAGGTATGTCTGTACTTACTACCACAGCTAGGTATGTCTGCACCTACTACCACAGCTAGGTATGTCTGCACCTACTACCACAGCTAGGTATGTCTGCACCTACTACCACAGCTAGGTATGTCTGTACCTACTACCACAGCTAGGTGTGTCTGTACCTACTACCACAGCTAGGTATGTCTGTACCTACTACCACAGCTAGGTATGTCCGCACCTACTACCACAGCTAGGTATGTCTGCACCTACTACCACAGCTAGGTATGTCTGCACCTACTACCACAGCTAGGTATGTCTGCACCTACTACCACAGCTAGGTATGTCTGCTACTACTACACAGCTAGTATGTCTTGTACCTACTACCACAGCTAGGTATGTCTGCTACCTACACCACCAGATAGGGTAGGTCTGACCTTACTACCACAGCTAGGTATGTCCCCACCTAACTACCACAGCTTAGGTATGTCGCCACCCCTACTACCACAGTAGGTATGTCCCCACCTAATACCACAGCTAGGTCTGTCTGCACCTACTACCACAGAGGTATGTCCCCCACTACTACCACAGCTAGGGTATGTCTGTTACCTCTACCACAGATAGTAGTCCCACATACTAGCCACAGCTAGGTATGTCTGTACCTATACCAACAGCTAGGGATGTCTGTTACCTACTACCACAGCTAGGTATGTCCGTACCTACTACCACAGCTAGGTAGGTCTGCACCTAATACCACAGCTAGGTATGTCCGTACCTACTACCACAGCTAGGTATGTCTGTACCTACTACCACAGCTAGGTATGTCTGCACCTACTACCACAGCTAGGTATGTCTGCACCTACTACCACAGCTAGGTATGTCTGCACCTACTACCACAGCTAGGTATGTCCGTACCTACTACCACAGCTAGGTATGTCCGTACCTACTACCACAGCTAGGTATGTCTGCACCTACTACCACAGCTAGGTATGTCTGCACCTACTACCACAGCTAGGTATGTCCGTACCTACTACCACAGCTAGGTATGTCCGCACCTACTACCACAGCTAGGTATGTCCGTACCTACTACCACAGCTAGGTATGTCTGTACCTACTACCACAGCTAGGTATGTCTGCACCTACTACCACAGCTAGGTATGTCTGCACCTACTACCACAGCTAGGTATGTCTGCACCTACTACCACAGCTAGGTATGTCTGCACCTACTACCACAGCTAGGTATGTCCCCACCTACTACCACAGCTAGGTATGTCTGTACCTACTACCACAGCTAGGTATGTCTGCACCTACTACCACAGCTAGGTATGTCTGCACCTACTACCACAGCTAGGTATGTCTGCACCTACTACCACAGCTAGGTATGTCTGCACCTACTACCACAGCTAGGTATGTCTGTACCTACTACCACAGCTAGGTATGTCTGTACCTACTACCACAGCTAGGTATGTCTGTACCTACTAATAACTATTCCTCTACTTCCACTTCATAACATATATGGAATAGTTGATAAAACTACACTTACTCTTGTAACAATGCCAGTAATTGTTTTAAAGCATATCGACTAGAAGGTAAAGAATGGCCTTTTTCATTAACACTATATGGTGCTGGGGTAAAGTTGCCCATGACTTGAGAGTCCCTGTACCGACCACCTTCTTGCTTGTCTCCAGCAAAATTCAGCTCTCGAGTCACTTGCTGACTGTCTGGCAAGTTGGGAGATCGCACCCCAGGTCCTCGCACCTTCGCCTTGCCGTGAGAGTACGGGTTTACATGATCGTGTACCGTAGGCTGATGGTCACGGTGGTAATGGTTGTGGTTGTCATGGTGATGATGTTGTCGGTGTCGATGGTGGTAGGGTGATGGGGATTTGGCTGGAGACGAATTGGCTGTAGGGGAAGGAGATACCGGAGGAGAGGGAGATTGGAGTCGGTAGTGATGGCCACCCGTGTATGCAGGTGGAGGTGTAGTCAACTCATCACCCTTAGAGATCAGATCTAGTAGCCTGTCTGTGTCGTCTTCTAGTGCTGAGAGTGGCAGATACAATACCAACCACAACAAACAGTCGTCAATAATAAAGTCTGCACACTCGTAAGGAATTTTTTAGGATAGCCTTTTAACACCCTCCTCCTCCCCCCCCCCCCCCCCTCCTCACACACACACACACACTCCTCCCTTCCTGAAAATTATTGGACTTCATTAATTTCATGGAAACATTAACCCCAGAATTTTCAAAATCTCAAGTTAGTTCTAAAAATGCCCTACATTATAGATATGTCATATCTATATTAACAATTCACGCCTCTCTCACCATGATGCCGAGATGCGAGGCTTCTCACTAACCCAGTACGTGATGATGACCTATGTCAGGAAACAACAACAACAACAACAACAACACATGAACAATGTTTGATTTGGTTAAGTAAGTCAAAGAAAATAATTGCAATTAGGAATATGGTCTCACAAAGTGTCAAACGATTACAAAAAAAAAAAAAAAAAGAAAGAAAGAAACCTTTTGCAATATTGAGCATAAAAAATTTAAATCACATTTTTTCTGTTCTGGACAGACAATATACTAGCAATTGTTAACACGCTCCAATTAGATTCGGCTTAATAGAGTAGCATGTACTTTGACCTCTGGCACATACTCACTGTTTCTTGGAGGAATGGGTGGTCAGGTCTTTATGGCTGTGCTTGTGGCGAACATTCTCATCAAACACATAAGCCTGGATAATTAAACGCACAACACAAACAATAAAACTACAGGTCGTCATAGAGAGTGAGAGAATGATGGACATACGAACCAGTTACGTGTGTGTGCATCATGTATGTGTGTGTGTATTAAGTATGTGTGCATTAAGTATGTGTGCATAATGTTGCATGTTATGTGTGTTGCGTGCGTTGTGTGTTTGTGCGTGTGTGTGTGTTATTGCAAATTAAATTTCAAAATTAGATACATAATCTACAGGCCTCTGATTCTCTACTATGACATTAAGCACCACACACATACATACACACACATACATACATACATACATACATACATACATACATACATACATACATACATACATACCTGATCTGTGTCAAAATGCATGACTGCAGCTTTCCTCTCACTGTCCCTTACTCCTCGGTCATCTGACATATGCACACACATATACAACCACACCTCACACTAGGCTGGGAGAGGGAGGGAGGAGAGGGAGGAGGAGAGGGAGGGGGAAGAGGGAAGGGGAGGGGAGGGGAACTATAATGTAAAACCATTCCTGTTTGCTAAGAAACTTATGGAGCAAAAAATACTTATCAGAATAGATGTAATTGACAAAATGTAGTGATACTAAAAGCTTTGTATCCTTTTACAGGCCCAATTATGTATGATAATGCAGACAAAGCCCATAGCTAAGTAGATACAGTATATGATTGACTGAGCACGACCTCCACATTTTTAAACTCTTCCTACAGCCTGTTGAATATGTTTTGTTCTTAAAAAACTAAACTGGCAATTTTATTTTGGAGAAGGGGGGGGGGGGGGGGGGGGGGAGGGGGGTGGGGGGGGGGGGAAATCCCACTTTCTCTCCCTCCCCTCTATACCCTGCATGCATAAATACTATAATAGCAGCCATTACTTAAGTGCAAATACAACTTTGTGTGCTGTACCGTACCCAGTTTGCGGAGGTAGACTAGCATGTGGACCAAAAACAGCCGATAGTCAGGTTCATTCTTAGTGACTGGATTTAACCGTAAATCTAATTCCTGTGGTAAGAAAAAAACATTAACAACAACAAAAATTTTATGTTATGTGATTTCATACTCACATATTCTTAGTTAACTCTAACACTATGTGGATTATACCGAATATTGAATATTATATTCAGCTATCAGAAATTATGCTATTAAAGACTTCACCCACCTTGAGTTTTGTATTATGACTCAGCCTAAAGAGTTCCTTTAGACTGGCGATGTTGTTGTAGTACCTAATGGAGGTGGAGTTAAGAATGTTGTCGTAGGATGCAAAACATGACTTCTAACTCATTGCAATTACGTATTTTCCCTTTGCAATATAAATATTACAACAGGTACTAAACTCCTCTGTTCTGTAGTAAGATTACATACGTACATTATTACCTATATAAAATCAATGATTCAGTACGAGCTCACACAAAGGCTGTTGACACCACGGAAGAAATAATTAAAACTGCCAATGACTAACTGCCTTGCAAGCAGGACTCTGCCCTTATCAAACCCACGATTAGCTACGAGACGCAGCAAGACCTGATATTACATGTAGTACTAAATCATGGCCACCGGTTCATTCATTAGCCTTAATCAAAAAGTTTGATTGTGTAGCACAGAAACAACTGGACCAGAGATGACTTGAAATGCACCATAGCTCTACCATAGGTTAACCACATCAGAACATCTTCACTACCTCCTAAGACTAAACTCGTGTTAGTCAAAATATTCAGCTTATCAGTGGGACTTGCCAACTATTTCTGTCCTTAACATCCCTGTAGCTAATGATGAAATGCTTCTCTTCCCAAAAATTTTTATGAAAAATACCAAAAAAATATTCTGAAGACCAAACAAGTCTGTGTAGGTGGGCGGAAGAAATCAATAAACTGTTACTTTTTTCACCCACTATTTCTGGTTACAGGATACAAGTTGAGAGACTCCAAACTGTCTAAATGATCAAGCCC
>WLWD01004329.1_pt1 | contig 36322 bp, 34 predicted proteins | sample 6712731 | NCBI WGS metagenome assembly WLWD01 (sample SAMN12718690, study PRJNA576275) | sponge metagenome | isolation source: marine sponge | host: Mycale hentscheli | place: New Zealand: South Island, Marlborough, Capsize Point | collected 2014-11-01 | reverse complement strand
GGGCAAGTGATTACACCAACACACTTATTTTAGACATGAGTTTACTAAAAGACTACATTACATTACATATATCAGTACATGCATGTAAGAAGTTAACACATACACACACACACAATCACTGTACTTAACAGCAAAGAATAGCACTTTTGTGTGAACCTTACACTGTGCTAATGAATGGTGAGGAAATTGTAACCGGTTTAGGGAAAATCCGTCTAAACATGGCATCGAATTTTTTTTTTTTTAATACGGTGGCTGGGGAAGGAGTCCTTCAAATTTGGGAGCTGTAACTAGTCGTATTCAGGCTATTACAATTTATTATTTTTATTCGATTTATTATTATTGATTTTCAGAAAATGCCAGGTATAGTTGCTAAGGCCTGGGGGGGGCATGTCTTGACTATTACCACGTGTCTTCACGACACCATAAACAAACTTGGCTACTGGCCGAGGTGAAAAAGTTACTGGACTTTATTTTAGGCCTCTTAGAGAAACTATGCTCAAGTTATATTGCATGAGTTGCATGAATACACACAATATGTAGACAAGTGCAACTAATTAGTTAGATAAAGTTCATTCCCTTGGCAAGCTAATAGCATGCCAAAAGCTTCCTCAGCAATGCTCCGTACACAAGCCTAACTGGCTAGTATTCTTAATCTCCTATCATGAGTTCTAGCACTCACCATATCAATTTCCACTATCATTTTTTTCAGAAAAAATTTACCCGCATGACTTTACTGGTAGGTACTAAAAAACAACGCTGATTATCCCAAAACCAGTCATTCACAATGCAGCTGTGAATGATAGCCTCCATGGAAGGCAATATGAATGCAGAGCTATACTCTGCGGTGCCCAACAAAAAAACACAACTTTGGAAGTCAGGTTGGTTGAATTTTGAGCTGTATTTCATTTTAAGCTTTCATTTTTTATTTCCTTTAGTTACATTCATTCTCAATAAGATTCTTTTGTGTATAGCCAAGCAACGATTATCATCTTACTTACAAAATGTGTGTGCGCATGTCCATACATGTATGCATGCGTGTACGTGTGTCATGTGTGCACATGTGTGTGTGTGTGTTTCAACCAGGCTTGCAACGGTTTTCATTACGGTACATTATTTAAATTTGGAGGAAATTTTCATGGAGTAAAAGAACGCAAACGTTACTTAACAGGTGTACGTGCATACAAACATACAATTTCATATAGGAGCTCACCATTGCTAATAGGACAACGAACACTTAACAGAAACCTACACTACCTCCTCTTATTGTTTTCCGAATAAACAGGAATTGAATTTTAACTAGCAGTAGGAATAAATAAAGAATTTATGATTATGTAATCACGATGAGAACGCAGGAGCACCCGTAATACAAGCTGCGTGACATAGACTCAACTCCCTTGTTGCTGCTTTTAAGGACCCAGGTTGAATACTGCAGTGATCCTCATACACTTATGGGCTGAGGGCTCATTCAGTTCATGCAGCCTTTACTTTGCTTTATATTATATATATGTATGTACCTTGTTAAAAAAATAAATAAATAATTATGATGATGACAACAGTAAGAAGCTAATGACATTCTTCTTTACTTCCTAGATATTTGTAAACTCACTAATGCCATAATTTGATTATTATGTGAACTTGATACGAGTCAGGAACAGAACTCAATAATGTTTTCATACGTAAGTAATTCTAATCCAATCAACTTACATACCTGTGCATTTCATGGATATATACATACTTTCAAAAAAATCATAATTCATATTGTATACCTGGACTACCTAAAATAGAAATACACTAAATTCCAATCATATTATTCTATAGTGTTTGGGTCTGCTACATCAAGCAGGTGATCTCTGAAGAGAGAAACAATATTAATTGTACGAGACTCCAGCAATAGTGACAGAGTGACCACAAGTATTACCTCAAAACAAATCACAATGACAACCACCACAGCCACCTACTACACTGCACATTCTATTCCAAGGCTACTCCAGAGTTCAAAGTACAACTATGCATGCTAACAGTCATGTCTCGAATAACCACAACATGCAGGTTCTCAAAGCTATTTATTCCAAACCTAACTAGCATCCATTTCAACCTTATAAATTAGCAAAGGAGAAGACAGACGCAACACAATTCCAACCAAAGCCACACAAATGATACGATTCCAAGGGAGCACACAAACAAACAAAAAAAAGCTGGATTCTCCCACCATCTGTTCCAAGAGACCAATTTGAATCTCTGCACATACATCATGAGCCCCGACTACTTACTTGGTAGTACGGTGATAAAGTCCCTCTGTAGCATGGGCATAAGAATGGAGTAGAAGTGTTCGTGTTGATGAAAGGACATTCTTGCTATCAGCTGCTCCACAAACTCAGTCTGCCGAGTCTGCGTCCAGTTCTCAAATGTTCTAAGACAGTAGTCTGTCTCTTGGTCGTCTTGCGGAGACATGGAGAACTGGCTGGAGTCCTCGTCGTCTCCTGCCACACGACCCACCACCATGGCCTCCGCTCCTGGCTTTATGATGTCTGATGTCAGGTTGCCCAGCTCAAACTGGAACTTGCTGGCATTGGCTCCTGGCTGGTTGTAGCTCATCTTTCTGGAGAGGATGGCAGCATATTAACAACAATCAACATAATGAATAAGAGAAGACCTAAAATTGCATTCATCATCATGTAACTTTTCTCTTTAAGTCCTACAATTGCATAGAACTATAAGAAGTCAAAAGCAAAAAAAAAAAAAGCCTATAACTTAATCTATTATTGTTTGACTCCCATTAAAAACAACAACAAATAAACAGATGAAGTTTAGATCACATTGAACTTTGCCCCCCTCCCCATGCACGAGTTGTGGGATCAATCATTACGCAGAACTGAACCAAACACAAGCTTATCAATAACACTTTTTTTTGTGTGGCAATTTTAGATTTCACAGTCTATTGCTCTTGATTAACAAACATCTGTTGTGTGAACTTGCTCAGAGTAACCGACCAAGCCCGTAACTGAGCTGTCGCTAATTAACCACATGGCAAAAATAACACATAACTTGAACATGCATGCGCTGGTTAATTTACCTGACACATAATCACCATTAGTACTCTGGACGAGCTTAACAACACGCTAAGTTGACACTTCATTAGCCAAGACAATCAACCAATTTCAATTTCATCAACATGTGAGTCCAGGCCTAAAGGTCTCAGCCCTTGTACATCCTAATAAAACTTAAACCATAGAATGACAAGTCCACAACTCCTTCCTACACTTCTGCACATTTGGCATTACTTTAACCTCAACATAACCCACACAATATATTGTTGTTGTTTTTAATTATCACACAAAAAAAGCACCTTTCCCATACAATCCAACTCTATAATAGTAGCTATGCCAACCTTCTCTTCTCACCTACCCAGTTCAATTACAAGCTGCAAACAAACGCCATTAATACTGAACAAGATTGTTTCATAGATGGATTAGTGCCTTGTTTTATAACAACTTAAAGTTGAAATCAGTGTACCTCTATTAGTTTTTTAACTACGTGACTGTGAAAAAAAAATACACTGAAGTTGTGAAAAATCCACACCCAAAGCATGTTACCTAAATACTCTTCACTCTTCCCACTATATTACACATCACAGAACTTTCTTGATGGAGTTGATGGCATCAAATACACGATTATGGGGCAATTTGCCAATTTTCTGATGTTTTTTGTAAAAAAAAAAGTGTGAAGTTTTTAGAGCCATAGCTGGATTTACAAATTTTTCAAACATTATATGCCCTACATTTACTGATACCACCCTAATGGGAAGTTTAGTGGTTGCATAAGCCTACATAGGGCTTCACACATGCCACTCCCCATCAATAAAATACCGCAAAACAAAAGACGAAATTATTCAGTCAAACAAATAGAATCAACATAACGAACTTTTACTACAAAGTAGTGATGAAACAAATTTTGTTCTATTCACTAGTTCACCAGCTAGAGATCACACCTAAGTGTTTAAAAGTGTCATGATTGACAAAGTGGTGCATCTCAACACAAGCTTGACCCTTCGAATGACACCTCTTTTTACAAAAACAGATCAATCTTCACCATTACACAAATGTCAATGTGCACTCTACAAAAACTTTACTAAAAGACAGTTCTAGCTTCACAGAGCACATTACCCCACTATACTATAGGGAAAAACCAAGTTTTTAACACTTTGAAAGTAACTTGGACACTAAGAAACGTCCAGCTAATCATTCAACAGATTCTAAGCAAAAATCAATATCTTCACAAAGAATACCCGTACCTGAAAATAATAGTAGGTGGTAGGAACTCCACTCAGTGTCCAAGACTCCCGCTTCCACACAGGAAATGGTCTATCACCATAATAATTTCTTCTTCAAAGCTATACTCTAAAACAAGCACACCATTTGCCCTCACAGAATGACTCAGCAACTTGGGATAGTGGGCGTGGAGCTAGCCTGGAGGCGGGTCGGGTGGGTGTGTGGTGGTGTGTGGTCGCGATCGCGTGTTGGTTCGTGGATGCGTGGGTGTTGAAAGTTGTTGGGAGGGGGCTGGGTCAAGTCTCAATGGGGAGGAGTTCAGTTAATTTTCGCGTCCCTGCGTGTGGAGATCGAGGTAGCATGACGACTTCTCAGCAGGAACTTCGTAAAGCTCAAGCTGAGGCTGAAAATTATATGAATGATGTAAGCCCTATTTCTGCATCATGCAGTAAGCATTAGCATCGCCTCTATTCAGCTTGTAGTGTATATTGAAATGTAGAAGACGTATTTTTTAGTATGTAAAAATACTGCGTGCACTTATTTTCCCAATGGTCTAGCTATAATATTTAGAAGTTTTGACCAACTTAAATTTCAATTCCAAAGGAGGCAAATGCTCATGGTAATATTATGGTTAAGAGTATAGCAATGACAAATTTTTTACCAGTAGGATATTAGTACCTTGGAAGGCAGTCACTTAAGTACACGAATGAAGGCTTAAATTTTTAATTATGCATTGTCACTCAAGCAGACAATGATACTTGTCTGTAACTTGTAGCCGAGACTGGAACAAGCCTGGGCCATGAAGGCTATTAAATATGCTGAGACACATTTCAAGGTAAGTCAGTCGTACTTCATTTGTAGCACTTCGTTCTATTTCCTTTGATTGTTTGAAAACAAAAAGAAAACACAATGGACAATTGTTTGTTGTTGTTGTTGTTGTTGTATGGTGGAAGAAGGAGGAGCTGAAATTTGAGTGAATTTAGACCTCCTATTTCCAGGGGCGTAGTAAGCCAGATCGTATTTGTGCGGCCATTATAACCACACCCACTCATTACAATACAGTGGGGTTTTTTTTAATAAACCAAAGAGTTTAATTATTTGCTCTGCTATCTAATAAATTCAAGTGCCATTGTAATCACACCAAAAAAGTCAGTACATTACAAGCTATTATTTAATTATATTACAAAGCAAATGATTTGTTCATGTCAAATAAATAATGTTAAATTGAAGTTATAGCTATTATATAGAGTGTATATATATTGTATAGCTAATACAGCTACTTGGACTTATAAAGCAAACAACAAAAAAAAACTTTTAAAAACAATCCATTTTTTGTGGCCTTCAAAGCTTTATTTTCTTCAAACATTTTCAAGTAGCTATGTATGGCAAATAACTAAGTGGGAAGACTCCCAGTAGTTAGGGGTGGACGATATCAGACTTTTAATATATTGACTAACTAACTAATGTTATCACTATATGACTAATTATTGACTAAGTTTTGAGGTTTAATTACAACAATGATAGTGAAGTAAAAATATCATGTGCTAACAAGGAAATGTAAGAAGAAACAAAAGTAAGAACAACAAAAAGGTGGGGGGAAAAGAGAGAGAGAGAAAAAAAGCTAAGAGTAGGTTAAAATGGTCTTCCATCAGCCTTGGCATGGATTTGTTCCAGGTGGATTAGTCATGAGCGTCCTGGGCTGTAGATTGAGGGTAGCAAGTTCAATCCCAGTGGTATGGACATAAAAAATGGGGGGAGGGGGGGGAATGTTTTCTTTAAGGGTTTTATGCAGTGATTTCTAGTAGTGGTGGCATACCGTTTTATCTCAAACCAGATACCGAATAAATTTCATAACTCTGAATAAAAACGCCTAAATATGAAATACCCTCCACTCCTACTAGTAGTGCAAAAAAAAAAAAAAAAGACACGCCCCTTTTGGTTAAAATATTGGTGTGGCCATGGTCCCTCTGATTAATTGGTTTATTGAGTAAAGAATAAGTCACATGAGTGCAAGTGATATAGGCTATTTCTTCTTTGGTTTCATCGCTTATGATCTCTCACATTGCTTGGGCTTGGAAATAAGTACTTAATCTTCACATAGAGGCAGAGGCACATCAGGACTAGAGTAACAAGTATGAACAATATGAGCTAGCACAGGAAACCGTGCTATTCAGGCGAGTAACGCAATTGAAATAGTGTGAGGGGAGCTGAGTGCTATTTCAATTGCTTTTACAAGTTATTAATACAGGTTACTTGTGATATCACTTGCTAATACTAGGCAAGCCTTTTTTATCATTTGCACTGTAGCTACACTGGATCATTCACTCACTCACTGTCTCTGTATTTCAGTATTAGCTTACTCCAGAACATCATTCTGAACCTATGGCTCTGAATCTATTGAGCTAATTCCTTCTAATGCGAAAAGAACTGCCGTGTTAAAGATTGACGTAGTCTCCAACTAGAAAATAGATGTATTCTCTCTCTTTCACAGGCTTTTTTTTTTTTAGACATTACAGAATTAAAAAAATATTTGGTTGAAATCAAACCCAGGCGGTACCTAATATTTTTAATTCTGTATTGTTAAAAAAAAAAGCCTGAAGAGAGAGAGAGAGAGAGAGAGAATACAGCTAATGAGTAAAAGACTGAGAAAGAAATTGTGAACTAGACTATACTGGAACTGCAAGTTTCCAAGGCTAGTGTGCATGCATGCATACTTACCCGTACTCTTTCACTTAGCGACTGTGGTATTTCACTTAGTTACCTTGCTATTTCACTTTCTCTATACTATTTTAATTGAATAGCAGTTTTCCTCGTACATTTTTTAATGGGTAATTTACGTGCTGTACTATTAGAAGGAAAAACAGCAACCATTTGTATTACGCCGTGAGTTTTTTTAGCTATGTCCAATACGTATGAATTCTCACTAATCAGCATGCAACAACTCCCTACACTCTCGCAACTCCTGGTATTTCATTTTTTATGTTGGTTGTCATTTGAACAAAATCTGTGTAAAGTCCTTGTACGTTGTCGGTGTGGTAGCAAGCTGGGCTTCTGTGTTGATCTCTACCAGCTTGCTCTCAATTTTGATCAGTACATTAGTTAATCCACAGGAATAACTGCAATGAACACAATGAATTTTTAACATTGCAATTGGTACATTCGTAGTGTAATAAAATACTTGTTGCTGTTTTTTTTTTCTCTTCGTCATTCTGAGTGTCTTATCTGGTTCTGGTTCAAGTTTTTTTATTTCCAATCTAAACATGCCACACCTGCGAGTGTCAAATAAAATTAATCATGTGAATTTTTGTGGGTCCAATTTTTCGACTAGTCAATTAAATGAAATTAAAAGCATTCATCAAGCTTGGAAAAACTTATATTATATATATCACATGTGGTCCTTGTGTGGTCCTTGCTACTGATGCATGAGTTACTGAGTGGCACGGAATGAATGAAGTAGTAGTCGTCAGTTGTCAGTCTGTTTGAATGGTTTTTAATACTGCCAGTGACTGGCTTTGGTTTGATGGTATAGTGACTGTGTTTTGTCCCCCTGTCAACTTTCACTGTTATTTCTGTTATGTAGTATGTGCGTGTATGTGTATGCACTATGTGTTTGTTTGTGTGTGTGTGTGTGTGTTTGGTGGTGGTGGTGTGTGTGTGTGTGTGTGTGTGGTGGTGGTGGTGGTGATGGCTGTGTGGTGTAGTGGTTGTGTCCTTGGCTCAGGGCCTGAGGTCCCCGAGTTCAAGCCCAACTCAGGCAATTTTCCATCTGATTTTCCATCTGCCTCCAACCAGACCCACCAGTCCACCCAGCTGTGATTGGGCCTGGCATTTGCTGGGGTACAAATTCAAGCCTTTTCTCATGGAACAGCAATGGTTCAGGTGGGACTTCAGGTGCCCACACCACTTGCTGTGAGGAAAGGCCTGTTCTCCTGTGAATTCCTAGCCCGGCTCCAGAAGCTGTGCTTGCATGGCTCACAGTGCCTGCTTAGTGCACAGGCATCCTGGCTCTGCCAGGTGCACATAACCGCTAGCGGTTGCAAGAGAATTTGATAACTCTGCGTGTGTGTGTGTGTGTGTGTGTGTGTGTGTGTTTGTATATGTGTGTAGTTGCTGCAGTGTTGTGATGCTACTTCTCTAAGACTCACAAGGTAAACTTGTTTCAGTGTGGTTTATCTAGTGCAAATATATGTATAGGACATGGTGGTCATTGGTGGTACCTCTATAGTGGTATACACTAGGCATTATGATAGACTGGGGGTTGTGTGCGTAGCACTGACAGAATTATAAAAATATACGCACATTTTATGTCCAGCTAGAAGATGAGTTTAGGAAGCACAACATTCTTCCTGAGATAAACTCTTTAGAGCCGGAGGGAAAAATTGCCTGATCTATTTTAATTTTAATGGGTGCACTTATTGTCATTGGATTAATTCCCACAACCGCACACACTTTATAACTGATAATAGTTTTTATGATGTGATTCTATGATTTGTTACTTCTCATCAGATTGGACAATGATATTCATAAACATTTCATGGAGGCATTTAAGGATTTAAAAGTGAGTTGTGTTCCTAAGACTTGCTATCTATTGTACAATGATTCATAGCTCTTACTCAGTTCTCACTGTGTTGTGCTGTAGGTGGACGTCATAGTTGAAGATTCAATGAAGTCAGAGGCAGGCAAAGAGGTGTGGCTTGTGTGATGCTGTAATGTGGCCTGGTGTTACATGGTGATGTTGTAGGCATGGCGACCATTCTGTGGTGACTACGAAGGTAAAATACAAGACTACAACTTTGCGACTTTACTGAGGTAATATACTAATTGGTGCACCTAATGTATCTCAGACTTCACTATAAAGTAAAAATGATGTATTCCTAATTTTCATAAACCCATAAACACATTTTCACTAATTCCAAAAAGCTAGAGTAAAAAAAAAATTTTTTACACTCATCTGGATTTCTGAAATATTTTTGCTCACAGTTACATACCCTCAGTGCCCACATGAGAGGGTTATTGTAGTCACCCTGTCCGTGTGTTTGTCTGTCATGCTCTGATTTTGACAATAACAGTTGATTTAGGTATGAACTTACTCATAACCAAGGATTTAAGACCTTTTATAGTGCTAATTTTTGGGCTGATTTTTGAGAATAACTGCAAAGCTATCAGCTTGGGTGGGTTGGGTACTAGTTTGTATGGGTAACACCCCCTATCATCACATAGTAATTGAGCTCGTAATTTCTTGCAGTATGCGGTAGGTTTGCTTTATGCTGAGAGCCAAGTTCTCCTGACAGGAGTCTCATGTTGAAACTATCAATGAGTGTCCTCTGCATGTATAGCTTCTCTTATGAAGGTGGTGATTAGTCTGAGAAATGACAAATGCTAGCTAGTGTATAGTAGTGCTGAGTGTTTGCACCTTTGGTGTTTCATTATATTTGTAGATGAGGATGGAAAGTAAGTTTCACTCCTTGTCAACTATAATTGACACCCCTCTTGTGAAATTTATTGTTTGCAGAGAAAGCTGTGTGAAGTCATTTATGATACGAGTATTGTCATCAATGAAATATTGTCAGTGTCAACTATATCTCGGGTTTAAGTAAACTAGTCAAAATAAACATTGTTTGTACTTTGTTTGGTATTGAATTAGATTAAATTCTCAAGGTGATTATAGTGAAGACAATACCATCATAGGTGAGTTGTTTTTTTGTTAGTTTATTTGTTTCCATAAAGGATGTAGCTAAATGCATTTATTATTTTGTGTTAAGTGCATCTTCAGTCATCTGAATCTGCCAGGGAGTTTTTGCTCAGAGAAATGATATGTTGTATATTTCGCCAGTCAGAGTTTAGAACCAAGGATTGGTGCTGAATGAATAGTGTTTCTATTGTGGTAGTTGGCTATGTTAAGACTACAGAACTTAATACATAGCACAAACTTATTATGCCTGAGCAATGAGTTGACACTTTCAGCATATGCGATACAGTTCATGTGATTTTTGTCAATATATTATATACTTTTGCAATTTAAAAAAAAAAGTTGATTTGATAAAATAATAAAGTATAAAAGTACAGTAAAATAGGAAACTCAGAGACTTTGAGTTAAACACTGGTATGATTGTAATCTCGCATACCTAATACATTCATGTGTTATTGTACTTGTTTATAGCACGTGTAGTGTGTAAGTAGCAAACATACTCTCTGTCTGTAGTTGATGTATTGTTTATGTTATCATAGTTCCTCGCATTCAATTCTTGGCTGTGGAGATTGCTAGGAACAAGGCTGGATTGAACTCTTCACACTATAGACACCCAAAATCATAGTATTGCATTTAATGTTGAATGTTGTCATGCATGTAAATACTTTGACAGCCAATAATAAAAGAAAATTTTTATCCTCTGTTGTTGAATACTGTCGACATCTAAGTGTTTTATAAATACAAAAACAGCTAAGCCATATTGTACATGCATATTGTAATGAGTTCAACATTCTGGAGTGGTGGAAGCTACTGCCGCACCTTTTGACTGTGTCTTCAATTTTTTTTATGACATAGCTGTTACCTTATATCATCCATAATGTTGCACAATGAGGAAGTATAGGTGTGAGGAATCAAAATAAGCATACAGTAGAATTTCATATAATTCCTTCGTTACTATTTCAATAAATTTAATGTTGTAAATTAAATTAGTAGTAGAAGTTCGGTATTTCCACAAACAGACTCTCGACTCTGTTAGAGATTCTGTCAGAGTTGAAGGTGGACTAAATACCAATCTTCTATTGAATTTATTTATATACAGTAGAATCTCTGAACTTTGGGACTAATTCACATATCAGAAATTGTTTGCTTTAGGAGGACCAGCGGAATGTTCTCTAAATTCGCTTACTTTCTCGCGTCACTACGTTTATACACATGCGTACTTCCGCGAATGTTATTGTCATTCCTACTATATCCGGACAGCGTAACCTCCGGTAGCTCACTGCTGAGAAGTAAGTACAAACTGACCGCGTTCTTAACCTGCAGTTAAAGCGGTTTTGTTTTGTTTTTTACATTGGTTCGCAATGCCCAGAAGTAGTAAGTGGTTTCCAGCTACAACTAGCGACTGGAGTTGTGCAATTAGTTTTTTCTTCGTAGTAGCAGTCAAAGTAGTATGTACAGACAACATGGGGAATACATCTATAGACGATATGGGGAGTACATCTATGGACTATATGGAGAGTACACCTATAGACGATATGGGGAGTACATCTATAAAGGACGATATGGAGAGTACATCTATGATGGACGTAATGAGCAGTAGTATTACTGAAACTTCACTGCTTTCCACTATGCCTACAACAGGTTCAGCAAGCTTAGCACCTGCAAATTCAATAAGTTCAGCACCTGTAACATTTCCATCAAGTTCAGTGGCCGCAGTACTGTCAACTTTACCAGGTCCATCAAGTTCAGTGGCCGCAGTACCGTCAACTTTACCAGGTCCAACAAGTTCATTGGACACAGTAGCACCGTCAACTTCACCAGGTCCAACAAGTTCATTGGACACAGTAGCACCGTCAACTTCACCAGGTCCAACAAGTTCACCTACAGCTTCACCTAGCAACTCAATATTGAATAGATTACTTCAGCCTATCTATCTAGGCCCAATAGTCGCTGCCATAGTAATTATTTTATTTGTCCTCTGCATCTCCTTCATATGCTGCATAATTTGCTGTGTCAAGACCTCTAAAAATGGTTAGTACCCAAATTCACAACAGGCAAGTATTGCAATTTGTGTGACCTGTGTAGCTAAGCACAATTTAGCAGCATGTACCATAAGCAAAGATGTATCAAAATATTTTTTTCTAAGAATGATACAAAAGTATTTTTAGATGTATTCTCTCTCTTACACAGGCTTTTTTAAACAATAGAGAATTAAAAATATTTGGTCACCACTGGGAATCGAACCCAGGACCGCTTGTATAGCGCACAAGCGCTCTGCCAGTGAGCTACAACAACAACAACCTGGGGAACAAACACTCCAATTCTATATTTATACTATTAAGGGGTACGGCTATGCTACAGTCTCACTCTCGACAGAGAGTGAGACTGTCTTCCTGGTGGCGACCAAATATTTTTAATTCTGTATTGTTTAAAAAAAGCCTGTGAAAGAGAGAGAATACATATAATGAGTAAAAGAAGGCCGAGAAAGAAATTGAAAAGTAGCTATTTTTATTCAAATAAACCACATAGCTACCCATTAACATGATTTTCATTTTTAGGTACCTACTAAAATGCTAGAAATTAGCATTATCTAAGACACTCTATCAGTGTTGGACATAGCTAAGTGATGCTGAATACATAGATTTTTTTGTGCTTTTTGTAAGGTTCTTTGGGTAGGTTTATATAATGCCTTTTAATTAACAGCCAAAGCATTATTTAGCTACTCCGGTAGAAATAATTTAACATGTTCACACACATGCACACACACACACACACACACACACACACTTGTGCACACATACATACACACTTGTGCACACACACACACACACACACACACCTCAATTCTAATTCACTTTGAATATAACATAATGTGACAGATAAAGAAAAGAACAAAGAACCTCTGACAGCAGTTCATTGGTCAGTTGAAGGAGGTGTGAAATTTCTTGGAGCAAACAATCTCACAACAACAAATGATTCTGATATGCCTGTTGATCCGGGCAGCATAGAAGACCTCACTAAGAAAGATGAGGGAAAAGCTTCTGTGACAGTTGCTTCATTTGGATTCCCACAAGTCAGTATCCAGCCACCAGAGACAACTAAGGACCTTGATGCGAGTAGCAAAGGTGGAGAAAAGGAAGACAAGGTGGATGGAGCTACAGAAGAACAATCCACTTCAACTTTTGTGAGTAATATTGTTAGCAGAAATTTATGGAATTATTTAATTGTCCCAATATACATTATTTAGGCAGACAAAAATGATAAGATAGAGTCTAAAGAACAGCAGACTTCTTCTATTTCCTCTGCTCCTTCTCCTTCAAATACTGCTGCAGTATCGTCACAACTACTATCTCCAGCAAATGCTGTGTCAACTTCTTCCTCCTCATCAGGTCAAGAAGTTCCTGCGGCACCTCCAGTACCAGTGGCACCTCCAGTACCAACAGCACCTGTCCTATCCATACCAACACCCACACCACCAGGACCTTCCATGCCAGAGCCAACGGAAGCAACGCCAGTACAGGTACCCATTCCAGCAGCACCAGTCGCTCCACCGGTAGTTCCAGTAGTAGCACCAGAGCCACCATCTTTATCAGGACCTCCTGGCACACAGTCTTTGGTGGCTGACAGCTCTGTGCCTTCTCCATCACCAGTTCCTCCTGCACCAGTCCCTCCTCCACTAGTTCCTTCTTGAACCCATTGAAGTTCACTAGAGAATGATTTAACAATTATTTTTTTTTGTAATAGGGGAGAAGTTATGTATCTGTGATTCATTGTTTAGTTTTAAATTGGGCATCACAACTTTAGATATGCAGTCAAATTCTATTATATTAATATATGTTTTTATAGTGAGTTATTATTTTTTCAATGTTTAGACATAGCTAATATTGTTTGATATTGTGTAATTTTTTTGAACTTGATGTTTGTGCTAACATCACTATGTTAAAGTAACAACAGTGGACTCTGTTTTATGTGTTGGTTCCAATATACTGACTTACTGTTGATTGCTACCATGTGTGTCTCCTGTTAGCTGAGGTGTAGTACCTGTAATTGTGTTGATCCTTACCTGTGTTCCAATTTGTTCACAAACACAATATACAGGACATAGTGCAACATCAAAGCTTTGACTGCTGCATATTATTATAACTTAATAAGTAGTTTAAGTAGTAATGTACATTCAGAATCTAGTAATTGGTAATGAGATAAGGTTACCCACTGCATTAACCTAAAAATGCACAAATGGCAGCATTGTCAGTTACGATCATTATAAGATGAAGTGCGTCTCTCAAAGGGGATTACTGAGAAGCCCCTGGCAATCATCATTTTATGTTACAAAATGTACATTAACATAAAAGGATGGAGTTTTAATGATAATAATACTCACTGTGCAAATGGTACACTAAAAATAGCATCAGTAATAGGAATGGCTATATTATAGGATGGAGGAAAGAGAGGACAGAAAGACTACAGTATGATGTGGAATGAAAAAAGTCAGAGAAAGTGAGAGAATGTGTTCTGAGCTATTTGTCTGCCGTTTCTTCTTCAATGAAGCCTGCAGCAGCTTCCTTGGAGACGCAGGTGATGTGGCTGACCTTGTTCTGAAAGGTGACACCATAAAATTTGTCGGCACTTTCTAGCAACTCGGGACGAAAGGTTGTTGTGATGAATTGGGCATCTTCAGCCAAACGATGGATCATAGCTACAAAACAAATACATATCACTGAAACAATGCTGACAAAATGAGATATGCCACAGGCACTAAGGGTCATACGATGATACATCTTACCTGCCACAGAATGCCTGTGGTGAGAATCTAACGCCTGATCTATCTCGTCAAACAAGTAGAAGGGAGCTGGATCACACTTCTGAATAGCAAAGATGAGAGCCAGAGCCACTAAGGACTTCTGACCACCAGATAGCTGCTGAAGTTCCTTGGTTTCTGACGCTTGACCAGTAAATGATACCTTAATGGAAAATATTAGCAACAGCCATAATATGTGCACACACATGCACACTAACATGCACACACACACACACACACTTACCTGAATAGAAACACCAGTTAACATTTCAGAAGGCGGAATACTGCTTGCTCCAGTATCATCTTCAGCTTGATAAGATGGCTAAATAACAAGGACACAAAGACATAATTTGCTAATGCAGTCACTTAGTGCACATCCACCCAGCCACACACATATAGCTTTAAAAGCTCTAGAGAAGAATCCACAATCTATTTGCTTTGAATTTTTCAATATTCTAAGCAAGACATTACAGAATACATAAACTCAAGCAACACAATCATGAAGCTGGACATACAAGGGCCTTATATTATAGCAGAAAGGGAAACAGAATGCCTCTTTGTGGGTGTGCAAATTTTATAAGTGTAGTTGGCAAATCATACGGCAAACTTTAATTTTATATACAGTAATACATTTGCCTGTCAGTAATGACAGTGTCCATATTCAGCTAACTGAGTAGGTACAGGATCATCACATGCTGACACAAGTCACATTGGCAATGACAATAAGAAAGCGAGTGAAATCAGTGTGAGTAATATCAGTTATCAGTAAAGAGTTATCAATAGCTTTTAAATCATAAAAAAGGCAGAGAAGCAGAGAAGCAGAACATCTCACCTTACCGAATCAGAAAAAGGCTGGTTGATGTAACTTATTTAATGAAAAATTGGAATTCGTTTTCTACAACAGTAGAGTGCATTAAAAAATATATAAATAAAATAAAGGTGTTCTTTATATGTAAACTTGAATTAACTAGACTAAACCAGTGCACAAGCACACCACTAGTATTTGAAACACTGCATAAGAAACAACCACTCACATCGTCTGCTATGCTCTTCATCAGTAGTTGCCCAGTGCCATCTGGAACCAGCTCAGAGAAGACCTCAGAGAAAAACCTCGACACCTAGTAAATTAAACAAATACAAATCAAACACCAGAAAATGCCAACAGGTGCACCAATTTTTTTTTCCAGGTAATTTTACATAGTTTCCCATAACTGAAAATTAAACTATGGTTACACGTGAAAGAATCCATTGTGCTACTGCTACTATTATCTTAGAGAATGCAATAGCAATTATTACTAATAAGGTTATTACTATAATTACAGCAAACCCAAGAGAAAATATGAGTCCCTATAATTTTCCTACTGTTAACTCAGAATGATGAAAGTGTATCAAGCGTTTAGATACTCTAAAGACACATAGCTTCAGACACAGCTATCTCTCTAATATTAACCGATCCTTGGCTCTGGTAATTACCATACTCTGGTCTAACTGGTCTGACCTGTTTGAAAGTGAACTGAATGGCCTCATGCTTGCGCTGCTCCAGTACATCCATAAGCTCCTCAATGGCCTGGTAGTCCTTGTCCAACTGGTTCTTCCTCGTCGTCAGCTTCTCCTTGCGCTCAGAGAAATTCACAAACTGCTCCAATGCTTTCTTGTTCACGTGACTGTACTTCTTCAACTCTGTGTTACACTTGTGCAGTTTCTTCCAAAGCTGTGGATGAAACCATCGCCATGTACATGTAGTTGACATTCAGTTACATGCATGTAACATGCTGTCTAGCAGGACCTACCTGGCTCAGTGTGAGACCCATGTACTTCTCAAAGGCATCTGTCGGGAGTGACCCCAGCTCTCTTATCTTCCTCATGCTGTCCTCTTTCTACAAGCAACATTTATTTGGTGTCATTGTAATAGTTCAACATCCATGATATAAACAAATTAAACCAATAAAAAATTACCAATTTCTGACTAAATGAAAGTTTTATTACAAAAAACAAATAAGAACAAAAACAAACAAACAAAAATAACAACAAAAAATAAAAACCACTAAACAAAACAAAAAGAACACATCATCATTCTTCTACCTTGTTGAGTAGAAGACTCTTCTTATTGGCCAGTTTTTCCAAGTGTTTAGTTTCCTCATTGATGCCATCTTGATGCTCTTTCTCCACATTCTGATACATTGATAAATTCCAACATTATAATGAGAAGAGAAAATTTATATAAAGGCAAGAGAGCGTTGAGATTAAACCCACCTGCCACTTCTCAAGCATCTTGCCCTTCTCTTTGATAGTCTTCTGCTGCTGGTCAAGAGAAGATTGAACCTCTGAAAAATAACAAGCAGTAAATAACACGTGTAAATGCATTAAGACACACCCACACTTCATTACCTCCGTATCTTCGCTGATTCTGCACGATAGTTCCGTCCAGATGACTGAGTTCAGTGGAGGTCATCTCTAGCTGCTGTGCCTTTTCACTCATGGAAATCTCCTCCAGCTCTCTCTCCAGGTCCGCCTTTGTCTTCAGCAAGTTGTTGGTCAGTGTGTTCTGCAAGTCGTTCTTCTTGGCCTCTAGCTCCGCCCTCTCACGTAGACACGCCCTCAAGTCTTGTTGCATGGCATCAATGTCCTCAGTGAGTGTCTCAACCTAACAGAAGTGACACACAATACTCTAGAACACTACTACGAACAGAAGTAACATTTCAACACTGTGGTTTAGCAAACATGATTGGTAAAGGGACATGTCTGAAATAAACTACATCTAGTATGAGATGCATAGAAACGTGCAATGTCAATAGCTACATATCATCAACAGATATTCACACACACACACAAAAACAACAACAAAATAAACAAAACAAAAACAAAACAAAAAACCAAAACAAAAAAACAACAACAAAAAAACAAAAAACAAAAACAAATAAAATAAAAAAAACGATGAGAGCTCTAATTTGAGGTAAAATATTTGACCCACTCTTACTTGTCATGCATGTACATGTCCAGTCTCATACCTCTCTCTGATCATTAATGTCCAGCTGAGACAACAGTTCTGTTCCCAGTTCAGCTTCCAGAGACTCTAGAGCACTCTTCAGAGACTGGCAGTCACTCTCCAAGTTACTCAGAGCTCGCTCCTACAACACCCACACACACCCAGTGTGTTTCAATAACCTCTCTAATAGATGCCCTAGAATTCAGCATCCTCCATTGGTGAGCTAGTGAAGCAAAGCAATACACTTATTAGGGTGTATAAGTTCATGTAGATTAATGATGTAGATGCGTGTGATGAGGTGCTTATACAGGTATGGGCATATGTCGTAGCATATCAATAGCACATGTAATGGAGTAAAACTATAGTCCGTCCAAGTTGAGTTAGCCAGAAAAAAAACTTGAATAACTTTTGAGCGGAAGCAGCTGCGCATCCGGGGTTTGCACCATTAGAAAGCTCGCGCCGAAGCGGTTAAAAATATTTCCTCAGTATACTCCAAAAACGGAGAGAAAGTGCTATTCCAAAACTCAATACTAAAGTCTATGGGAATAGAAAAAAACACAGGTTTCCTGCTCAAAATGCGCCTGCTTTTAGTCACGCAGTACGGCTCAATTGATCACATTGACTGTCTTCATTAAGAATTTTGTAAACAATGAGCAGCTTCTTCTCAGATTGCTGCGTTTCTAGCTTGGTATCGCGATTAGCTTAGGTTGTGAGTGCGGAAACAGGATAGACTGATGTGGCAGAGGGTACAGGACCACCTGATAATAACAAATGATTATAGCCAATAGTGACAGGCTCTGCAAAAACCAGGAATTTTGTCAAAAGTGTCAAAGCTAGAAACCAGTAAAAATACTGACTATGGTCACATTTCCTGATTTTTTAAATATTATTTTCACTCATTATTAAATACAGTTATCGTTCTATCATTTTTCCAAATTTCAAAGCTTAAAACCATTTGTATCATATCAAGTGCGCCATTGAAAGAAAAGTCATTTTTTAAACATATTATTTCTTCTCCGCGAATGTGGAAATTAGCAATACATAAAGTGTGAGAGGTTTGGGAATCCCATGTGAACAATAAGGAAGTTTTCAGGGATTTCAGGTTACGCAAAATGTTAGTTCCTACAAATAACAGAACCCTTGGTAAATTTCTCACTATTATTCAAGTGATTCTTACCGTACTGTTAAAAAGCCTCCTCTTCTTATTAGGTGTCACACCAGAAACCCGCGCCATTATTTCGTTTACTGAATACATTCAGTGTTACGTTCGTGGACTACAGTATATGGAATTCAATCGAAATACGTTGCACTTGCATTTCACGACGTTTATCTCATTTCGTATAGTTTCAAATACGATTTTCAATTGCATTACCCCTGTATGTGTCTTGCTCACTTGCCAACTACTAAGTAAAGACTTTCAGCCCTTTGACCTCTCAACCTAACTTTCATTCACTATTTCAAATGCCAAATGAACACAAGAGCCACTAAAAGACGACACTACTTGTTTTCAGTGTGCTATTAAAACTGAATATACTCCAGACTTCAGAGTGAATAGCAAGCCCTCTACAGACTAGTTCATTACTCCTTTACTCCTAAAAATTTAACGCTTATTAAAAAATGTGTATGAAATGAATAGTTTAAATGTAGATAAGCTAGCTTGCTCTGCATTTACATTGAAGCACACCACTAGTTTATAATACTACTAAATTAGGAGAAAATTAGAGGGTGGATTAATCAGTTGGTGATTGTTTTATTTGGCCAGTTTGATTAATCTATAATAAGAAACAGTCCTGTCCAATTAGGTTACACTAAACTCACAATAATTGGGACATGCGTTGCCTTACCTTAGGCTCCAACGTACGACTGTTTGCCTCCTTCCTCCGCTGCAAAGACCTGATGTCCACCTTCTGCCTCTCAAAAGTCTCCCTGAGCTGTGCCAGTTTAGACTCCAGCTTCTGGATGTCCCCGACCACCTGGGTGATCTGACCATCAAGCTGTGAGCACTCAACTGTCAAGGAAAGCAGAGATATTATCTTCCAAACACACGTGTGTTATACCAACTAGTACATGGCTGTAGGGACAATCCACCTAACTACAAGAGAGTGTTTCCTATTGCTGTTTACTAATAAACTAGTATGTTAGTAAATAAGCTTGTGGACAATAGGATATCATCAATCTGTTGTTGTAGTTGTCCTTTCTCAGTCATGGTGGCTTCTATTCTTTCCTTCAGCTCTACAATCTGTCGCTGGATCTCCAGTCTAGATCGACGGGAGTCATAGTAACCTCCAGTGAGCGTGCCCTTCCTACTGACCTGATCACCTAAAATAAATAAAAACATGCATTTATATCTTATACATAAATAAATACAAAATAAATAATAAAACACAATAAATAGAAACACACACTTTTACATAATATACACAAAATAATTTACTAAGAAATAATCAATAAACAAATAACACATAAAACAGATTAAAGATTAAAAATGGGTTTAAAAATGTCATTTTTTGGTATTATATTAACTGTATAGTGAAAATAAATGATCAGACCAGCAGTTGAGTGGGTCACATGACTAACAGCTGACCTTCTAGAGTGATGCAGTCCATGTCTGCAGAGCGGGCAAACTGAGAAGCACTGTCCATGTCTCTACAAATGAGAGTCTTACCAAACACCTGCATGATGGCCGGTCGGAAGATAGGGTTGAACTTGAGGTGCTGTACCATAGGAATAGCATCCTAGCCAAAAAAAACAACAAAAACAAACAAAAAAAAACAAAAACAAAAAAAAACAAAAAAAAATAATAATAAATAAATAACAAACAAGTCACCTATCCATTATCTAACATGCATGCCACCAGTACATAGTAGCTCAAACCTTCCAGTAAAGAATCAACACTACAAGGTTTCATAACGTACTAATTAATTACACAGTGCCTCTTAATTGAAAAATATTTCCATAAGACCTCTGTACTCACAGAGGTGGAGCGGTATCTCGGGTTAGGAGGCTGAAGTTTGTTGAGGGGTAGGAAGGTGACCTCACCACCCATCTTGTGTCTGTTCATGATGGACAGAATCTGTGAGGCAGTGCGATCTGTGTCTACCACTATATGGAACAGCCTAACACACACACACAACAACAAACAGCTAATATGCATATCATTAGACCCAGGAAAGATCACAAATAATCTCATTCATTGACAGTCATTATATTGGCTGTTAAAAAGAGAAAAATTACCTAATTATTATACGGAACAATAACAAAAGTAGCAAAAGAACAAGATTGAAGTTTGACCAGACCAGTGACAACACCTTACCTGTTACCACACCTTACCTGTTACCAGCAGTGACTTCCACAGCAGTGAAGACCTTCGAGTCACAGCTGAAGACCTCAATGAGTGGCCCATGGACTCCTCCCAGCTGCTTGTCTGCAGCTATCTTCATGGCAGACTCTATGCCCCTCATCACATTCCTACCAGTGGTGGACTTCAGGTCTCTCTCACTGTTGCCCAGGTCATGGCGCAGACTCTGAAGGGTGTGGTCCAGAGCCGACTCCCTCCTCCAGATCTCTCTGAATGATTAAGGAACCATCAGTGAATAAATTGACATTTATTCTTAAAGTTGGGTCGATAATTCAGATGTCATAACAAACAATTTAGGAGATTGCTTTCTTTGAAAACTTCCTGGACTTGTCAAGAATAAAATATCAGTACCACACCATTACACATCCACCTTACAATTATGCCTAATACCACAGAATTACTCCAGGCTTTGTGGCTGACAATCAGCACAAAAAATTGCTATTATTTTCTTTTAATAGAAAAATTATATTTAATACATTTTTAGAGGTACCAAAACAACGATTCCTACATTTGCCTAACTGAGTAGACATCAGCACGACATAAGTCAGCACTCTACACCGTCTCTTACTTCCGCTGGTTGGTCAGGTCATCCCTCTTCAGCTTGAGTTCAGAGTACTCTCTGTTGGTCTTGTCTATAGAGGCGTGGCGCTGGTCCACATCATCACTCCTCTCCTACAGACACAAATAGCCACGCCCATTGTAAAGAGGATCTAAGCAGCATTTGCAGCTAGTGTCTCTGAAGACAAATGACTTGCTAAACATTAGTTAAATCTCAGCCAAGACAACAATACAGTCAATACACTAGCCAATAGCAATAAATTCAATGTTCTAACTGCTACAATTAGTAATAGTAATAAAATCTTCTAATGTTTGGACTTTGTCAAGTCTTCAGCAATGACTAATGACATTCAAAAATCAATTTTTGAAAAGTTAAATTTTTGAATTTATTATAACAAGAAAGTTACCCATACAAGTCCCAACAGCAGTGACCCGCCCCACACTTACCTTCAGTTCTGCTTCGTGCTGACCAATCTTCTCCTTCATGTCAGTCACATCTTTACGCAGTCTAGAAATCTGATCAAAGATGGCATACACAAAATATGAGACTATGAAGAGAGGACTAATCTATTATAACAGCAGTTCACCTGTTTTTCCTTTGTTTCAATGGAGCTCCTTAATGACTTAGCTTCCTGCAGAATAGTAGATGGGGTGCTGTGACATGCCTAGGTACATAAGCTAGTGACCCTTACCTTCTTTATCCAGACATCTCTCTCCTTGACAGTAGTGAACTGTTGCCCTCTTCCTTGCTTGGCAAAGAGTTCTGAACGTCTCTGTTCACTCGTTTTTAAACTACATATCACATTTTCAAAAAAGTTTCAGAACCATGAAACATTCAAACAACAAATAAACAAACAAAAGGCAACATAACCACAACCAAAGAAATCTAGTAAGCACCTTGAGTTCAGTTTCTCCTCCTGGTCCTTCTTCTCTTGAAAGCGAGGTAAAATATCATCCAGCTCTGACTGCATTGTAGAGATATTCTTTTCTACTTCTTCCAGGTCACGTAGAGAGTTGACCTATCAGTACAATTATAGACCACAGTGAATAGATAGTGAAATGCAATAGTGTATACAACAGTGATCAAATATTATATCAGCCAAATATAAAATTACTGTGGCAGCCAAATGTGAGTCAATTCCCAATTTCTTATAAATATTTATGCAAATGCTCATGAAACTTAGGAGCATTGACACTCATTGTAATTACCATTTCTCACTTAAATAAAATTTCATCACCTTATCTCAATAATAAAATTTATAACTCTGAACAACTCACTTTAGTCATTTTTTCTTCAGACACTTTGACATCCAGCTCTTGCACTGCTATTTCCAGTGAGGCCTTGCGAGCCATGAGTTCGTCTGCATCCTCCAGAAGCTGCTTCTTCTCACTGTTGAGTGCCTGCAGAGATGCTCGAGTATCTTTCAGTTCCCGCTCAAGAGTCTGCAAGGACAATATAATTTAGTGAACAGTACAACTTACTATAAGCAATTCATTCACCAACCTCTATGGTGGATCGTGCTTCTGCAAGCTTCTCATCTTTCTCTCTGGTGCCTTCTTTGCTTTCTTTACGAGTCTCTTCAAGCTATATTCACACCAGAGCATGAGCACAACAAATAAAAGCTTGACAAAATAATGCATTTTAAAATTCAGGTACAGCTATATACAGAGAATACACAAAGAGGAAAAATTAGAGTCTCTACTATATTAATCTATACCCCACCTCATTGGACAGGCACAGCTTGCAGTATCTGAACAGTAAAGGAGGGAGGGGACCCCAGTGATAAGGCTAAGGTATCTGGAATTTCTTCTTCTTATTATTATTTTTGTTATTTGGGGGGAAAAGGCAGCTGCTCTCCCCAGGCAGTGTGTGTGGGCAGGATGAGAGAAAATTCAAAATAGCATAGCAACCAGAGTGAATTGTGCCCTTTCCCAGTCAACAATAGTCTCTTCAAAATAACCTCCACTTAAAGACTTTCTATTACTATTACTATCAAGCCAGTCCTATCACTTGGCTAGGAACAGAGTTTCTCCAGGGAGTTTGTGGCAAGGGAATGGCCTACAGTGTTGCAGATGACAGTCCAGAGGCACAGACTCCATTGTACATATTCTACGACTGCCGGACAACAGACAGAGACCTCAGAGTGGACAAAATCATCGAGATTGCTGGCATCATCTGCATGCCCCAGCTCTCAACCAAGTCAAAGAAAGAACTGAAGAGTTCCAGGAGCCACGAGTTTTCGTCGCTGTGCTTCACAGACAGGGAACTTGGTCCCAGCACACAGAAACTCACTGGCCTTACCAAGGAAGATCTGAAAGATGAATCTCCATTGGATGAAGTTCTGATCAACTTCTTCGAATGGATAGACTGCTCAGTTTCCAAAGCCAGCGAGATAGACGACGAAGACTACATGCCAGTATTGGTGGCGCACAGCGGGAACGCTCTGGACTTCTTCATGCTCTTGAAAGAGATTGAGAGCTATCCACTTCTAATCCGCCAGTTCAAAAGACTAAACCTGCACTATTTAGACACTTACTACGTCTTCCAGGAACTCAAAAATGATGCCAGCTACGAGGAGGAACTGGCCAATCTCTCCATCCAAAAAATATACAAGGCATTCTTCAGGAACTCCTTCGATGACAGCAAAGCCATCAAAAGTGTCAAGGCCCTTTACAAGCTATTCACAGACGGACCTTTAGCGGCTGAAACGGACTTGTTGAATAAATACACTCACACCAGGAAGGAGATGGAAGCCTGGGAAGAAGAGGTGAAGAAACTCAGAGAAGCCTGGATACGACCATCCAAAGCCAAGCTCATTCTGTCTAAAGGGATCACGTACGATATTATGGTAAAGGAATACAAAACGTCTCCTAAAGACTTCAGAATGTTTCTGAAAAGGAAGTGTGGAATAATCAATGCTCGGCCTGAACTCATCTATCACTTCAGAACAAGGTACCGGCGAGAAGTGTGAATTGTTCCTAGCAACAGACCTCTGACCATAGCGGAAAACTTTGATCACTTGCAATCTCTTTTGTGTCTTTCAAGTAATGTCTAAGGTTTTATATGCTGTGTTCATTTTTTTGTGGAACCATAACAAATTCACAACTTCACTATGTCTGTTAAAAATTGCTCAGAATACTGTGCTGATATGCAATAAGCGATAATACACGATAAACTTAAACGAAAATTGTACAACAAAAATAACAACATCAACGGGAAAATAAAAAATAAATAAAAAAAGATTATTTTTTACTTTTATGTCTCGACCTGTTGAGTTAAGTCTAAATTAAACATTGTATATTGGCTGTTAAAACTGAGAAAATTTGCTATTATTATTATTGGCGAGCAAGCAAAGTGAGCGAGACACTTACAGGAGTAACACAATCGATATTCCACAGTGTTCATTAATTTTTTTGCTCTTTTATATGGTACATGTGACTCCTTTTTTCGCCTAAGCCACTAATTAAATAAGTTTGTAAAGTGTCTTGATTAATAACAAAGTAATGAACCTGCCTACCATTCAGTAATGAGTTGTGGGCCATGAAAAGCAAACTTGTCTTGGAGTAGACCTAAACTTACTTAGCAGACCCAATAGATAGCACCATTTCTCATTGTCGCTGAATGGGTAGGCCAAGTTAGAACATTTCAATTTCAACAACTACATAAATGAAGCACCAAAGGTGCGAACCCTCAGCGCTATTAAACATTACCTGGCGTTTACAATATAATCTGTTTCCAAAAGAACAAGCAATCTGTTAGTTATTTTAATGAGCCATCAATATACCTTGAGCAATGAAAATGGTACATGGAAATGCTGTCTTCATAAGAGAAGAAGCTAAACTAGCCAGAAACATTCACCGGTACACATTTTCAATGTGAAACTTCACTCCTTAACTTCCCTGAGCATAAAGCAAACTACACCGCTGGCTGCAAGAAATGAATTACTCACGTGATTATGACATGACACTAGGGGGCGTTACCTATAAAAGGTGGTACCTAGCGGAGCAAAGCTTTGCGTTTTCTCAACAATTAGCCCAAAATTAAAAAAAGTAGCACAATAAAAGGTCCTAAATCTTCGTCCTGAGTAAGTTCATACCTAAATCAACGGTTAATTGTCAGTATTCTCCAAAATCAGAGCGTGACAGACAGACAGACAGGACGACTACTATAACCCTCGCACATGTGCGCTGAGAGTTTAATTATGTCGAGGGCTGTAAGAAGTCTTGAAGAGATTCTTTGAGTGGATGTAAGACAGCTAACAGACTGGACCACGAGGAGTACACACCAGTACTAGTGGCCCACGGTGGGAATTGCTTAAATTTTCTTATGCTAGTCCACGAGGCAAATAAAATACCTTTACTAAAAAGGAAGTTTCTAAATCTAGACTTACGCTACGACATATTCAATGTGACGGTAGAGTTGAAGCGAAAGGTAAAACTTGACGTAAAAGAATTGTCTATGAAAAATGTTTACAAGGCTATCTTCCACTCGTCATACGAATGCCACAGAGCCTTGGCCGACGCTCAGGCTCGATGTAAAATATTCATCGAAGTTAGATGTCTTACTGAAGTTTATCCAGCAAAAAGGAGATGATTGTCATGGAAGAACAAGTATAGAAGTTTCGCAAGGCCTCGTTTAGTGTGATCAAGGCCTACGATCTGCTCGCCAAAGGGATCACTTGCAAGGTGATGGCCAGAGAGTACCGGAGATCTCTGCAAACATTTGAAATGTTCTTGTATGATTAGATATCCAAAGCCTCAGCAAATTGAACACTTTTTATAATGTTCCATTTTACTATAATTGCAGGCGGCATTATAAAGTGTTGTTCACCAACTTTGTCTCTCACATTTGCTCATTCCTTCGCCCCTCAACAGAGTTATAAAATAAAATAAAAATAAATTAAACAAATGAAATTCATGCTTTGATAGGCTCTACTGGTTATATGAGTAGTTAAGGGTGCTCACACATAGCAACACTCGCACGAGGCTTAATTGAGCTATTAACCATGAAGTGGTAAGGTAGAGATAAGGTTAGCGAGTCAAAACCAAGTAAATTCGCGTGGTTAGCTACGGTTGTAAATTTGTGGTCTGTGTGTGAGTTGTAGGATCCAGTCAAGTCAAGATTGCAAGACAATTTCTGGATCATAATTATAAACGTGGCCAGTCTAAGAAGGACTGTCAACATAGTTTCAGTATTCATTCATGAACAAAAAATATTGAGCTAAATACATAGCTACTATGAAATAAATGCAATGTGAATATAATAATTATAAGCAAGCAATATATTATGTTTGATGACTGAGATAGCTTTACATCCAATTCTGCAAGTGAAGATGGATATGACTTCTCCAGCAAGAACTCCTAGGAGGCAGATCTGGACTCAGAAAAAAAGGGGGGTGGGGGTTTGACAGGCTGGAAGACTGAAACTATAACTATAGCTAACTGCACTGCTAGTTCTCTGCAATTCTCGTCTAATTTGTCCAAACAAAATTTAGCTAACTATTTAGCTAAATCGAAGACTCCACTTACATGTTATCAGTAACTCCTCCTTCATAGAAGCAGATATAGGGCGATGCTGGAATATTTGGAGCGTTAAACAAACAAAATTCTTTGTTTAAGCAGCTCTTCGCTATTCCAGATAGCCTGTAAGTCCCCTGAAAAACAGAATTAACTACTATTGTCTTTTCAAGATTGTACGTTCCAAGTGGTGCGCACCGCATTTTACCCATGCGTGTATTACTCGAGGAAAGCGGACAATTATCGTTTCATTTTTTGTGGAGCGGCATAAAATAACAAGGTAATAAAAACTGTCAGATTCGTTTTTCAAAATATATTCTAATTGTGGCACAACAATAAAAACATCACATAATATGAATAAATAGACATCAAGATGAAAATTAAAACCAATCTGACAGAATCATTAAAAATAAGGTTCAGAAAGGGCAGATAAATTTTCAGCTTTTAAATATTTTCCACTAACCGCTAATAGTTGCTTTTAGTAAGGAACTAAGTAGCTTCATAACTCCTAGGCATCGGTGAGTTTCTCGCCATTTTTGGTAGGCTTCCTGTTAGCCTGCCTGTCTTCCCAGTTCCCACGTTAGTAGAGCTCTGCAACATATGACATTGAAGTTACGATCCTTGGCAACAGTCAATTAATGCGTGGGTTGAGCGTGTAGGCGGTGTGCGAGCACCCTTAACCAGCAACTAGCCCACTCAACATCATTCTCTCTGACCCCTCAATGAAATGAAATTTGATAGGCTCTACTTGGTTACACGAGTAGTTAATGAAATTTGATAGGCTCTACTGGTTACATGAAACCAACAACTACCTCATCTCTGACCACCCAACCAGTGTCATACTTAAGAGGGAGCTTAAAAGACTACACCCATTTTAAACTCCAGCACACTAAGGACTTGAAAGGACATTCTTCACAGACATGGTATACGGCATTGGAAACAATTTGGGAAGAAAGAGGCTGCTATACTTCTTCTATGACTGTGAAGCCACAGGCCTGAATGTGGAAGTAGACAGGATTGTTGAAGTAGCTGCAGTCATCCACTTGGCCAGTCTGAGGCCTCAGGTTCAACGAGAATTAAGACACAACGACAAGTTCTCCTCTCTATGTTACAGTGACAGAGAACTTGGAGAAGTGCCTCAAAGACTCACCGGCCTCACTAGAGATGACCTGAGAGATGAGCCTCCATTAGAGGAAGTCTTGAAGAGATTCTTTGAGTGGATGGAAGTGTCCATAGCTACAGCTAACAGACTGGACCACGAGGAGTACACACCAGTCCTAGTGGCCCATGGAGGAAATGCTCTAGATTTTCCAATGCTGGTCACAGAAATAAATGGAATACCATTGGTCAAGAGAAAGTTTCGTAGCCTAGGGCTGCGCTACATGGACACTTTTTCTGTACTTGCTGAATTAAAGCGTAGCAGAAAACTTGACGTAGACAAGCTATCGATGAAGGCAGTCTATGAGAAACTTTTCTCCATGCCGTATCAAGGGCACAGAGCCTTGGTCGATGCCCAGGCCTTGTGCAAGATATACACTGAAGCTGAACCAGCCAACGACAGGAAGTATATCCAAAGTCAAGAAGAGATGCTCGCGATGAAAGAACAGGGTCGAAAATTCAAAGAAGCATCTATAGGCTTCGAGAAGGCATCTGAACTGTTAGCAAAGGAGATCACGTATGAAGAGATGGTCAGACAGTACCAGACATCCCCTCACACCTTCAAATCTTTCTTAAGAATGGAGTGCCAGATACGTCACCCAAAGCAACAGCAAGAGATAATGCGCCACTTAAGACTATACTAAGAGAACTAGCAGACTTACCATTACTAACACTTGGTCATTTACACATCAGGATTAAATGTTTGATACTATAGTCAGTCCAAGTTGTGTTGGCCGAAAGAAAAAAAACTAGAATTACTTCAAATTGAAGTAGCTATGAATTCGCACCACTAGTTAGTTCACATGGGCCACGGGAGGGGGCCATTTAGACTCTTCGTGCTGTACACTGAAATAACACTTATAATTACAATTATGGGTGTGTATTACGTAAGCTAATGCACTCTGACTAAAATAGAATCGACAGACTAACTGCCTACGAGGATTGTCCATAAGGTCCTGTTCAACATGATATGCATGTGGGACACTAACACGTGGCATAAAGTGATATTTCCTATCGTCACGTATCTAGGACATGTCAAATTCACACCACCTTTCCAGTAGAGGATGGGTTAAATGTTCTGTAAGTAGTCCTGTCTTCCACTGGTAAGGTGGTGAAGTTTGACATTCCTAAATTCATGATGGTAGGAAATTCCATTTTTTTGCCCTGTGTAATCCTTAGCTAATGCCTCTTGTGGCAATATCTCACTAATAACAACACCTCCCACCCACAAACACAGTGCAGATGTGATCATGACTATTTAAATAAATCATAAACATCGATTCCTCTGAAATGTTTGAACTTGCTAGTCTGACCACCACGCTATCTCTCACCTCATGATTACAGGCTACCACTCTTATTTATGGCACACACCACACAAACTATCACAGTCACACAAACGAAACATATTTGGGGGGAAAAAAAATCACATTACTGACTGACACTATAAATCTAAACAATGGCCTTTGGTCTTGGCAGAAATTTAGAAGGAAAAAAGCCTCTGTACATCTTCTATGACTGTGAGACCACCGGCAGAGATGTGGAGACTGACAAGATTGTCGAAATAGCAGCGGTTGTCCACTTAGCTAGTCTGAAGTCTGAGACAAAGAGACAGTTCAAGAGGAACGCCAGCCATGAGTTTGTCTCCTTGTGCTTCTGTGACAAGGAACTCTGTGAAATAGCGCAAGAGCTAACAGGTCTAACTAAAAAGGACCTTCAAGATGAGCCTCCTCTGGAGGAAGTACTGAGGAGGTTCTTTGCTTGGATCTCAGAGGTCATATCTACTACTGACAGACTGGAACGAACTGAGCATGCTCCAGTGCTAGTGGCACACAGCGGCAATAGACTGGACTTCCCTTTAATAGTCAAGGAGACAGATTAATTCCCTTTCCTCTTAGAAAAGTTTCAGCAACTAAACATACGCTTTGTTGACACCTTCCAGGTGTTCAAAGACCTAAAGCGTAGCAAGGCCTCTTATAAAATGCAACTAGAGAGCCTTTCAATGGAGAACATTTACAAAGAATACTTCCGCGACCCTTACTTGGAGTAGACCTAAGCTTTTGTTTACTTAGCAGACCCAATAGATAGCACCATTTCTCATTGTCGCTGAATGGGTAGGCCAAGTTAGAACATTTCACCCTCAGCGCTATTAAACATTACCTAGCTATTACAATATAATCTGTTTCCAAAAGAACAAGCAATCTGTTAGCTATTTTAATGAGCCATCAATATACCTTGAGCAATGAAAATGGTACATGGAAATGCTGTCTTCATAAGAGAAGAAGCTAAACCAGCCAGAAACATTCACCGGTACACATTTTCAATGCGAAACTTCACTCCTTTAACTTCCCTGAGCATAAAGCAAACTATACTGCTGGCTGCAAGAATGAATTACTCACGTGATTATGACGTGACACTGGGGGCGTTACCTATAAAAGGTGGTACCTAGCGGAGCAAATTTTGCGTTTTCTCAACAATTAGCCCAAAATTAAAAAAAGTAGCACAATAAAAGGTCCTAAATCTTCGTCCTGAGTAAGTTCATACCTAAATCAACGGTTAATTGTCAGTAATCTCCAAAATCAGTGAGTGTGACAGACAGACAGACAGGACGACTACTATAACCCTCGCACATGTGCGCTAGGGCTGTGCGATTATTACTATAATTGGGTATTGGCAATTATCAATTTTCATAAAGTAAAGAATCACGATTAATCGATTAATCGGCTGATTATGATATGTAATGGTAATTAAAACTCAAGGTAAGTTTTCAGCTAAAAAACACAGCATGTCAACATTGTCCGGGTCCAAACAAGCTCTTTTATAATTAATTATTTGCCCTGCTGTGGAGAATAGCCTTTCAGAAGGTGTACTTGTTGCAGGAATGCACAATAACTTTATAGCAATGTTAGCAATGTTAGGAAAGCGATGATTGTGCTCCTTCCACTACTTATATCTAAGCTTTCTGCCATGATAGGAGGTACACACTACACAGTACACACTAGTGAAGAAAGACAAACAGAATGCCCTAGAAGACACACTACTTGACAGGAGCTAGACAGACACGTGGAAACACTGCATGCATGTGGAAACACTGTGGAAACACTGCATGCATGTGGAAACACTGCATGCACGTGAGCCCTAGGACCCCTGAGCCCAGAGCAAACCACACCCAGGTAGATGGGCCTAGCTAAAAGGACAGCTAGAGAGCCTAGCAGTAGCTGGAGGGGGCAGCTGGCTAACCAGCTGCCCCCTACCAGCTGCCTACGCCCTACACTCAGCTGTTCCCAATTAATCGATTTTGGACAGCATCCCCACCGCCCCACTTCAATTTGTCCATTTATGTCACGGGGTGTAGGAAGTCTTGAAGAGATTCATTGAATGGGTGGGAGAGTCCATAGCTACAGCTAACAGACTGGACCACGAGGAGTACACACCAGTCCTAGTGGCCCACAGTGGGTGTCCAGGCCTGCAAGGATGCCTGGAGTCTTAATCCACTCACAAGCCCAAGTCCTCATCTTCCATCACAAGTCTCGTTTAAACTCTTTGTCATGAACTTGTTTATAAATGCATGCATTGTATTATGATTCCTTAGTTACTCATTAACTCATTTTTTCATGTATTGACTCTATTTGGTCTTTGTTTCTTATATTAAACTAAATTATGATCTTTGGAACTTGGCTGTATCTAGTCATTGGGCTAAGCTGCGGGATTCCAGAGATAATCAGATACAAAGTCCAGAGCGTCTGTGGGCCTTACAACCCCACTGCTCTCTCATACAGCAAGACGTCTCTCTGGCAGGACGTGACCGTCCAGTGGGAATTGCTTAGATTTTCTTATGCTAGTCCACGAGGCCAATAAAATTTACTAAAAAGCAAGTTTCTAAATCTAGACCTACGCTACGTAGACATATTCAATGTGACGGTAGAGTTGGACTTGACATAGAAAGATTGTCTATGAAAAATGCTTACAAGGCTCTCTTCCACTCGTCATACGAAGGCCACAGAGCCTTGGCCGACGCTCAGGCTCGATGTAAAATATTCACCAAAGCCAAGCTGGATGTCTTCCTGAAGTTTATCCAGAACCAAGAGGAGATGATTGTCATGGAAGAACACAAGTATAGAAGTTCTGCAAGGCCTTGTTTGGCGTGATCGAGGCCTACGATCTGCTCACCAAAGGGATTACTTATGAGGTGATGGCTAGAGAGTACCGGAGATCTCTGCAAACATTTGAAACGTTCTTGAGAAATAAGTGTATGATTTATAAAGCCTCAGCAAATTGAACACTTCATGTGTCTGTACCAATAGCATCATAGAATCGGATCAACAAAGCATGCTATAAAATGACCCTTTACCTATGCAAGTGAAACACAATTCTATATGTTGTTTAGTGCTGACTATTACAAGGTCCCATTTATAATGTTGCATTTTACTACAATTGAGTGACACACAGGCGGCACTATAAAGGTTCATCCAACTTTGTCTCTCACACATTTGCTCATTCCTCCCCTCCGCCCCCCAATAGAGTAAAAAAAAAACCCAAAAAACAAAAAAAAAACCCAAACAAATGAAATTCACGCTTTGATAGGCTCTACTGGTTACATGAGTAGTTAACCAGCAACTAGCCCACTCAGCATCATTCTCTCTGACCCCTCAACCAGTGTCATATTTAAAGAGAGCTTAAAAAGGGGAGGAAAATACAAAAGTTAAACAAAACTACACCCATTTTAAACTCCACCAGACTAAGGACTTTAAAGGACATTCTTCACAGATATGGTATACGGCATTGGAAACAATTTGGGAAGAAAGAGGCTGCTATACTTCTTCTATGACTGTGAAGCTACAGACCTGGATGTGGAAGTAGACAGGATTGTTGAAGTAGCTGCAGTCATCCACTTGGCCAGTCTGAGGCCTCAGGTTCAACGAGAATTAAGACACAACGACAAGTTCTCCTCTCTATGTTACATGCATTGTATTATTATTCCTTAGTTACTCATTAACTCATTAACTCATTTTTTCATGTATTGACTCTATTTGGTCTTTGTTTCTTATATCAAACTAACTTGTGATTGTTGGAACTTGGCTGTATCTAGTCATTGGGCTAAGCGGCGGGATTCCAGAGATAATCAGATACAAAGTCCAGAGCGTCTGTGGGCCTTACAACCCCACTGCTCTCTCATACAGCAAGACGTCTCTCTGGCAGGACGTGACCGTCCAGTGGGAATTGCTTAGATTTTCTTATGCTAGTCCACGAGGCAAATAAAATTTACTAAAAAGGAAGTTTCTAAATCTAGACATACGCTACGTTGACATAGAAGGATTGTCTATGAAAAATGCTTACAAGGCTCTCTTCCACTTGTCATACGAAGGCCACAGAGCCTTGGCCGACGCTCAGGCTCGATGTAAAATATTCACCAAAGCCAAGTTGGATGTCTTCCTGAAGTTTATCCAGAACCAAGAGGAGATGATTGTCATGGAAGAACACAAGTATAAAAGTTCTGCAAGGCCTTGTTTGGCGTGATCGAGGCCTACAATCTGCTCACCAAAGGGATTACTTACGAGGTGATGGCAAGAGAGTACCGGAGATCTCTGCAAACAATCATTATTGTGATATAGAATTGGATCAACAGAGCACGCTATAAAATGACCCTTTACCTATGCAAGTGAAACACAATTCTATATGTTGTTTAGTGCTGATTATTACACAAGGTCCCATTTATAATGTTGCATTTTACTACAATTGAGTGACACACAGGCGGCACTATAAAGGTTCATCCAACTTTGTCTCTCACACATTTGCTCATTCCTCCCCTCCGCCGCCCCAATAGCGTAAAAAAAAAAAAAAAAAAAAAAAAAAAAACCCAAACAAATGAAATTCATGCTTTGATAGCTCTACTGGTTACAGGAGTAGATAACCAGCAACTAGCCCACTCAGCATCATTCTCTCTGGCCCCTCAACCAGTGTCATATTTAAAGGGAGCTTTAAAAGGGGAGGAAAATACAAAAGTTAAACAAAACTACACCCATTTTAAACTCCACCACACTAAGGACTTTAAAGGACATTCTTCACAGATATGGTATACGGCATTGGAAACAATTTGGGAAGAAAGAGGCTGCTATATTTCTTCTATGACTGTGAAGCTACAGACCTGGATGTGGAAGTAGACAGGATTGTTGAAGTAGCTGCAGTCATCCACTTGGCCAGTCTGAGGCCGAGAATTAAGACACAACGACAAGTTCTCCTCTCTATGTTACAGTGACAGAGAACTTGGAGAAGTGCCTCAAAGACTCACCGGCCTCACTAGAGATGACCTGAGAGATGAACCTCCATTAGAGGAAGTCTTGAAGAGATTCTTTGAGTGGATGGAAGTGTCCATAGCTACAGCTAACAGACTGGACCACGAGGACTACACACCAGTACTAGTGGCCCATGGAGGAAATGCTCTAGATTTTCCAATGCTGGTCACTGAAATAAATCGAATACCATTGGTCAAGAGAAAGTTTCATAGCCTAGGGCTGCGCTACATGGACACTTTTTCTGTACTTGCCGAATTAAAGCGTAGCAGAAAACTTAACGTAGACAAGCTAGCGATGAAGGCAGTCTATGAGGCACTTTTCTTCACGCCGTATCAAGGACACAGAGCCTTGGCCGATGCCCAGGCCTTATGCAAGATATTCACTGAAGCTCAACCAGCCAACGACATAAGCATTTTTAGGAAGTATATTCAAAGTCAAGAAGAGATGCTCGTGATGAAAGAACAGGGTCGAAAATTCAAAGAAGCATCTATAGGCTTCGCGAAGGCATCTGAACTGTTAGCAAAGGAGATCACGTATGAAGAGATGGCCAGACAGTACCAGACATCCCCTCACCACACCTTCAAATCTTTCTTAAGAATGGAGTGCCAGATACGTCACCCAAAGCAACAGCAAGAGATAATGAGCCACTTAAGACTATACTAAGAGAACTAGCAGACTTACCATTACTAACACTTGGTCATTTACACATCATGATTAAATGTTTGATACTATAGTCAGTCCAAGTTGTTTAGGCCGAATAAAAAAAACAACAACAACTTGAATTACTTCAAATTGAAGTAGCTATGAATTCGCACCACTAGTTAGTTCACTTGATTGTATTTAACATTGGGGCTATGTAAGAGGATCACATGGGCCACGGGAGGGGGCAATTTAGATTTTTCGTGCTGTACACTGAAATAACACTTATAATTACAGATTATGGGTGTGTATTACGTAAGCTATATGCACTCTGACTAAAATAGAATCGACAGACTAACTGCCTACGAGGATTGTCCATAAGGCCCTGCTCAACATGATATGCATGTGGGACACTAACATGGGGCAGAAAGTGATATTTCCTATCATCACGTATCTAGGACATGTCAAATTCACACCACCTTTCCAGTAGAGGATGGGTTAAATGTTCTGTAAGTAGTCCTGTCCTCCACTGGTAAGGTGGTGAAGTTTGACATTCCTAAATTCATGATAGTAGCAAATTCCATTTTTTTGCCCTGTGTAATCCTTAGCTCATGCCTATTGTGGCAATATCTCACTAATAACAACACCTCCCACCCACAAACACAGTGCAGATGTGATCATGAATATTTAAATAAATCACAAACATCGATTCCTCTGAAATGTTTGAACTTGCTAGTTCAACCCCCCCCAACGCTATCTCTCACCTCACGATTACAGGCTACCACTCTTATTTATGGCACACACCACACAAACTATCACAGTCACACAAACGAAACATATTTGGGGGGAAAAAAAATCACATTACTGACTGACACTATAAATTTAAACAATGGCCTTTGGTCTTGGCAGAAATTTAGAAGGAAAAAAGCCTCTGTACATCTTCTATGACTGTGAGACCACCGACAGAGATGTGGAGACTGACAAGATTGTCGAAATAGCAGCGGTTGTCCACTTAGCTAGTCTGAAGTCTGAGACAAAGAGACAGTTCAGGAGGAACGCCA
>WLWD01003236.1_pt1 | contig 36344 bp, 24 predicted proteins | sample 6712731 | NCBI WGS metagenome assembly WLWD01 (sample SAMN12718690, study PRJNA576275) | sponge metagenome | isolation source: marine sponge | host: Mycale hentscheli | place: New Zealand: South Island, Marlborough, Capsize Point | collected 2014-11-01 | reverse complement strand
TACCTGAGGGGAGGGAGCCAGTTTGCTGGAGATTGAGGGACTGGATTCTGGTGGCAGTGGTGTACCTGTTGCCCCAGAACTGAACTGCTAAACTTGAGAGAGACGAGGCCTGTTGGGGATAGTACGCCCACAAAGTTTAGCTATACACACCATACACATTCAAATTCCTATGATATGTTTGACCACACCCCTTAATAGAGAGAGGCTGCCTTACTTAAAGGGGTCCATTGGCCTGGGAGACTGAAAGAAGGGGCAGAGCAGCGTAATGCTATGAATGAGGACTGAAACAACACAAAAAGCGAAGAACTGGAACACAAACAGCAAAGACTAAATGATTTGTTCTAGCTGGTCAAGTCAGATAGTCAGCTCATAACAAAGCTGATGGCGCATCATTGAAGCAATGAATACTTGTGATCATGTACGATAGATTGATGCCTTGTCTGCACAAACTTCTCCACAATGATAGCTACATTTAGCAATATGGCTAGCCATGGCATGGCATTGTAATTTTTCATATCTGTGCATTTTGTAATACTTATTGCACAAGATTACCATACAAGTTCATTAGAAAATGGGACTAGTAGATCAGACTTCTGCAGGTGGTCCTATGAAGCAGTAAAGGTTAGTTTATAGTATTTATTGCATAATATAATGTTTTATCAATTTTTTTTAATGTGTAGACTATTCCCAAGCAAACAAATGCTAACGATTGTGGAACATTTGTTACACAGGTTAGTGATAGTTTAACTTATGACATTTTCATAATCTTTTCTATTTGTTGTCAGTTTGCAGTGTATAGGGTTGCAAATGAACCAATGGATTTTCAAGAAGTAAGATGCAATATTTGTTGATCAATACTGGGGTGACTACATGTGTATGTTACTAAAAATATCATACGCACAAACTTCTTCAAAGTAGAATTTTATAAAAATTAATTTCATAGTAGATAGACAATGGTTGCACTTGCAAATACACACTGTTGTGTTTTAGCCATTACTGTTTTAGAGTATATGGTGTTGAAAGTCAAACATGACCAAACCCAGAAAAAAAAATTATACAAGTAAACTTGGCATCAAAAAAAGCAGAATTGTTTCCAAAGTAGCATTTGTCAATGCCTACCTGAATCCAAGAAAAAAGTTATATTCATTTAAGTACAGAATAAATTAGCAGCAGTAATTGCCTGCTCAATGCATGCTCTAATATTATTTAGCAGCTATGATTCAGTGGTGTGGAGATGCACCCAGCCATAAGGAGAGGATTGAGAGCAAGTGATGTCAGAAGGGCTTGGATTGAACTGTTGCACATGCTCAGCTTATTTATAGCTTGTATGCCACTTTATTATTAGTTTGTGTGCAATGCAACCTTGCAGAAAAAGAAATGGTGTCAAAAATAGTTAACTGCCAGTGTGAACTGTCATGGTCACCTAGTGTTTGGACAGATGAAGATGCTTACACCCATTTTTATACAAATAGCTGGCTAATTGGTAAATGAAGAGTTTCATCATTAGCTATTTATTTCGTGATTCTTATAATAAAGTCTGTCTGAAAATGGAAAATTGCTTTGCTTTACATTACCAAATTCTCATAGCATGTTAACACCCATGTCTTCAAATTGTCAATCACATAAATTCTTTGAAACATTTCATTTCCTATAGAGTCAAATGCCTATAATCAGAAAAGTCATTGCTGAGGAACTTCTCTGTGGAGAATTAGTGTAAGTATGAGTTACAGTGATTTCAATGTTAGTGTAAATGTTAACTTCTTGCCCCTGCATCCCTTGCTAAATTTCTTTTACACTTGCAAGTACAAAATAGTGATGTACTTTAATGTTAGTGACATGAAGGCCAGGAAATCAAAAATTTTTATAAGGTCAACCATTCGAACTTGATACAGTCTAAATCTTCCAATAAACTCTATTCACCATTAGATAATTGTTTATTTTTTCTTGAATTATTATTGCCATATTATTCGATAATGCCATTATTACATTACCATTGCATTTCTTTAAGCAGAACTTCCATCGACATCCAATATTTCAGCTCAAAAATCTTCACAAAAATCTGGTACTAAAAGTCTAGTCTTTGATCTTAAAATGAAGAAATTGCACTTTCATCTTGCTATCACATAAATATTTAAGCATGTGTATTAGAAGGTTAACATTTTTTCTATATTAGACACTCATATATCACCGTTATCGTGTTTGCCTCACTCAAGCATCGCTTCCATAAATTACAGAAGTAGATCTTGTTCAACATCTTCAACAGGAAGCCAGAAGTGCAAGAAAAAAAAGTTATCATTGTCACTAAAAGCAAAAGCTCCACTGGTCCCCTCAGGTCACTCTGAAACAGGTAATTTTCATAAATAGATCATCATGTGAAAGAACATCTGTATCATCATGTATGAAGACATCTACTTCACAAACTTCTGGTATTCTACTTAATTGCTGTGATAACAATCCTTTAAAGATAATTTAAAGACTTTTATGTACCATTTCTTGTATCACTTTCCAGAATTACCTAAATCACAAGTGTTGTCATCATTGCCTCTCTACTCTCAAGCACAGTCATCAACCTCTACACTACGAAAATGTAATGCTGAAGAAAACATCTCTTTACTTCATACTCTATCTACAAAACATGAGCCTTCTTCAATTGGTATACAATCTACTTCATCTGGTGATATGAAAAGTGAGTGCGCTGCCCCTGAAAATGGATGTAATATTCTTGCTGGCACTGATAAGCTAAGTGAATCTACAAATAAGGTCTGGCTTTGTAAATTCTGCAATCAGCAGTATTCCCACAAAAGTAGTTTATCTCGACATGTCAGTATGGCTCACAAGGAAAATAAAGGGAACATTGGATGCAGCATCTGTTTTAAAAGGTAATATTTTAAGAACAATACAGCAAATTGTATACTTGACACTAATGGATTACCTTATTTTTAGATTTGTAAATGTACCGGAATTAGTGGAACACCTCAAACAAGGTCACAGCTATGTCATTGACAAGATAGAACTGACTTTTGATAGTTTTGATGAATTTTCCATCTGGAAAGAAGAGGAAGAAAGGACCTCACATTCATGATTTGTGATACATACTGCCCCAAAACCTATACTAGATTATCAGCATTATTAGTTTTATTGTAATTGAAGTGGAAGTTATAACCCACGTGGTAGTGGGAAAAGGGGTCTAAAAAGTCAAGGAACTAGTAAAATATTAATGCGAGCTGTTCACCGTATACATAAAGGCAATAAAATGTTTAAAGAAAGGCTCAGTATCAATCACGTACATTCCATGCCATTATAATCATGATAAAAAACTGGGACATTTAAGGCTAGTAAGACTACCAAACAATCTGTGGCTGAGAAACTGAAGGAAGGAGTTAGTGTAAGGCACATTATTGATGGTTATAAAGACTCCGAAATTAGTCAAGGGATTATTCGTGATCATCTGATTACAGAAAAAGACATCAATAATATTTGTAAAAGTTCAACGTTGATGGTATTCAAAAACACTCTAATGACTTTGTAAGTGTGGCAAGTATTGTTGCAGAAATGCAGACATTGGATTATAACCCTATTGTACTGTATAAACAGCAAGGTGAAGAACCCAGTCAAGAATGCAAGATGCTCAACAATCAAGATTTTTTTATTAGTTATTCAGACAGAATTTCAGAAAGACATGCTAATCAAACATGGTAATTCAGGGGTGTGTATAGATGCAACATTATAATGTGAATAACTATGACTTTCATTTAATTACAATTTTGGTGTTGGATGACTATCAAGAAGAAATTCCAGTAGCATTTGTAGTTTCTAATCTTGAAGACAAAATAGTCTTAGTGCATTCCCTGGAATCCATAAAACTTAAGTGTAACAGATTTCAATCTTGTTTGTGGTTTAGTCAGACATGGCTCGACAATTTTTTAATGCATGGAAAGAAGTTTTTGATGTTACTAGCACTAAATGTTTATGGTGTGGATGGCAAGTTGATCGTGCATGGAGAAAGGCACTAAAGAAACATTGTAATTGTTTGGAAGACCAAAAAGAATTATACCATCAACTGCGAACTCATCCAGTTATCTTATCGTTACCCAAAAATAGGTTATGAGCGGTGCTGCTGTTATACTGGATATTTGTATCTGATGAGCTATAAGCATTGATATACATTTAATTGATGAGTAAATGATGCACATTGAGTTATTCTAGGTATAGTGTTTCCCTATCATTTTTACAGCTAAGTACAAAGTTTGAAACATTGAGATATTAACTGATGGCATTTTAATGAAAATATTATTGCCTCCTACAAATTATGACATATCATAGCTACACCTAGTCTTGCATAGCTTGACCCTTTATCTATCAGTACACTCTATTATCTAACCTGTCAAAATTAGAACCATTGCGGTATCTAGATGCAGTAGTAATGCACTCTTAGTAGAACTCTAAAGTGTGGTATAGTTATAATTACTCAGGATTTATATGCAGAGCATCCAGGTAGGACTAACAACATTACTTTTGAACTGGTTGTATGTACTGATGCTACCAGACACTTTAACAACACAGTGGTGGAAACATGATTATCTAAATTGCAAGTTTATAGACAGATATGCTCGTATTACAACAACACGCCAAGTTTATTAGAGCAGCCTAAAAAAAAACGGGTGGACCTCAGTATAACAGTAAGCTAGTCTAAAGGCCGCTAAATTCATCTAGCTGCAAATATCAATACTGAAGTTAAGATATCGCACAAACAAAAGTTTGAAGGCGTGGGAGAAAAAAAAACATAGCTTAATTAAACATCACGTGCTATATGTTTACTGGAGCAGTGTCGAAAAAGGGGTGGGGCTGAGTTAGTTGGCTGTGGACAGTCCGTGACATTTACCTAAACGGCTAAAACTTTTCGTTCTTCGGGTGAGTTTTCCAAGCTAACTAGAGCGAGGTTACAACAGTAAGTGAAAATGCATTAGGCGTGACTTTTGAGTGGAATGTTTTAATAAATGGTTTGCGTGAAGGTTAGCTCTTAGGTTTGATTCACAATTTCTTCATGGCATTTAGCTATATTATTACTTTTTCAATGATGGTGGTTGGCATGATCTGGAAGCTGAATTTGTGAAACATCTAATTCCATTTCTTATTGTCTAGAATAGCAAGCAACTCTTATCTATCAAGTATCAAGAACTATTCTGAAGTACTAGCACATTGCTGACAATCACTGCAAGTGTGGGTGTGGCTCTCATAGTGATACATCCAAGAGGCAAGTGTGATTAAATATGTAGATAAACTCGTTGGTGTAATGCATTGCTATATACTCAATAAAACGCTTTGCTATAGTTAGTAATGCTCAATTTTTCTACCAGAAAACTGTAGTAAGTCTTTGATGAAGTTATTGAAGCTATTGCAACACTGCATCACATAAGCATATTCATAGCCAATCAGTAGCCATTGGTACTGCTGCCTTGCTGCTTATAATACGATATACATACTAGTGATGTGCTTCAGCACAAATGGAGGACAAGCCACTCAGTACAAGTGATTCAAAAACATTATTTACAACAATTCTATCCTTCTAAATTACAAGCAGCTCCTGACAAAAAACACGAAACTGCTGAGCATGGCCAAGTGTTTGAATTGCGTAATGGGAATACTTTTTAATGTAATAGTAACCACTTGCCACAACTTTTCGAGACTTAAAAACACAAGCAATTATAGAGAAATCATTGCACATTTAAGAGTCTAACCATTAATATGATTTTCTTACTAACAAAAGACTCTGGGAGGAAGCCTAAGAAGCTAAAATAATAGATTTTGTTGGACCCGTCCCAAACTTCACTAAATGGAATCCTCCGGTTTAGCGATCATTACCCGTACCGTCCTAAAAATTGAATTGTTTACAGCTCTCAATTCTTAGTCAATACTCAAAAACCAAACGGAATTCCATTTCTATTCGAACTAGTGGTGGTGGTAAGTTAATAAGCTATTTGTCACAGTTATAAACCCTACTAAACAGTATTTGCTTGAAAATTCTTAGTCCACTAGAGTAACTATGAAGGTAAGCCTTGTGTAGATATGTTCAGTTGTGTGAAAGTATTGTGCCTTTACTTAGCTAAAGAATATCACAAAAATAATGTGTAAATAATGCTACTTGTTTTGTGTTGCTTTTTTTTCAATTCTAACTGTTGCAGGAAGTGGTTACTATGGCATTGAAACCCCTTTATCGTATACACGTAATTTAAACTTGACTTTTTTTTAGTAGCTTGAGTGTTGAAGTTAAAATTAATCCCTTAACAATAGTGTAGTTTTAGGCTCGCTCGCCATTTGTGCTCAAGCACATCACCAGTTTATTTATGAATGACACTAATGTCTTTCATCAGAAATTTACATAGACCCATACTTCATGGGCAAAATCACATGCAAAGTTAGGGTGTGGCTTCAGGAGGTTGCATATATCTCCCTTTCAAATAAATGATATTCATAGCAGTCTCACTTACTTCTAGCAAATAAAGACAGCGTTGAGTAAGAAGAGAGAATATCAGTTTGATGAGATTCATGGTTTCAAGTGATTATTAGCTTTGGTCATCATGCGCTTGACATTGATCACTGCACACTTCAACTAGCTTGATACTTCATGAGACACTAATCAACTGAGCTATATAGCATAACTTCTCTCACTAGATGTGGCTTTACACATGAGTGTCTCAACATTCATGACCTTTATAGGACTTTGGATGAGCTATACATGAATATCACTATACTTTGAATATTTTTGTAATTGCTAGTAAATATAATATTCCTGTTATATTGAGATGGTTGAGCTAACAAAAGCAGTCAGTCACAAAGTACTGGAATTATTTGAACAGTTCACAGATTCCAAGCTAACAGATAGCACAAGTATCATATACATCTATAGTATACCATATTCTTTAATTGGCGAGCGAGCGTAGCGAGCGAGACACTTACAGGGGTAACACAATTGAAAATCGGGGATGTTTATTTATTTATTTATTTATTTGTATATATGTTTGGACGTACGTATGTAATTAAACGCCCGCGCGTGGAACTTTTTTCCAAAAAACAAGGCTTTTTAGGCTTGACCCCAGTTTATTCTGAAAATACAGCATTAAGCAAGCCTTACTTTATACTTAAAGCTCCAAAGTGTGAGAAAATTTCTGCGAAAACGAAACAAAAAGTTGATTCGACTGGTTACTATGGCATTGAAGACCCTTTTCCAGACTTAATTTCAAAACTTCGCCGTTTTAGGGGAAATACGGAGCTAAAATAAACACTGGTTTATTTTTTTATCGTTGCTGAGAGCTTGTTCAAGAGTTACTGGTAATTGAATGGCAGATGTTTGATACTACAAAAGTTACCATTAATCAGGTAAGAGAGTGATTTTGTATTTGTTTGCTGAAATAAAAGGTCACAACGGCTATTATAGTTTTTGCATGAACTAAGCTAAAACATGGTAACAATACTTAGTTTTATGTTACCTAACTATCAGGCTCGCTCGCCATTTGTGCTCAAGCACACCACTAGTTTAGCTATTAAATCAGAGATGTAGAAATCATACTTGAATCTGCACAGCCATTGAAGCAACCCCTCTTTTGTTCATTATAAACTTAGTATGATTGGCGAGCGAGCGTAGCGAGCGAGACACTTACAGGGGTAAAAATGAAAAAATCGGGGATGTTTGTTTATTTATATATATGGACGTATGTATGTCATTTTGTACTTTGACCCTCCGTATTTTTGTGTTCGCTCCGCGTTCGACCCCGTCCCAAACTTCACTAAACAGAATCCTCCGGTTTAGCGACCATTACCCGTATCACCTTAGAAATTGAATTGTTTACGGCTTTGAATTGTTTTGCGGGTGCAGTTAAAACTCAAAATCTTATGGGAGTTCCATTTCTATTCGAGTTAGTGGTGGTGGTAAGTTAATGTGCTACTTGTCACAGTTATAAGCCCTACTCAACAGTATTTACTTAAAAATACATTGTCCACCAGACGAACCACGAAGGTAGGTCTTGCGTAGGTATGTTTAGTTGTGTGAAAGTATTGTGCGTTACAACAACTATTAAGAATATCACAAAGAAATTTTAAATAACGTGATTTGATTTTGTTGCTTCTTTTTCAATTCAAACTGTTGCGGGAGCGGTTACTATGACATTGAAACCCCTTTACCTCATACGTAATTTAAAAACTCGACTTTATTTTAATAGTAGCTTGAGTGTTAGTTGTTAAAATCAAATTTAACAATAGTGTAGTTTAAGGCTCGCTCGCCATTTGTGCTCAAGCACACCACTAGTATTCTATTATACTGTACTCCCCTTCAACTAATAAAAAATAATAAATAAAATTGCATCCACCTACCACTTCCTCTCCTATACCTTTACTAAATGAATATTTAATTAACTTGAGTCCACCTACTCACACCTCTTCTCCTCTATTTGGCAAGCGAGCGTAGCGAGCTAGACACTTACAGGGGTAACACAATTGAAAATCGGGGATGTTTGTTTATTATATATGTTTGGACGTATGTATGTAATTTTGTACTTTGACCCTCGCATTTTTGTGTTAGTTATGTGGTCGACCCCGTCCCAATTTGCACTAAACAGAATCCTCTGGTTTATCGATCAGTACCCGTATCACCCTAGAAATTGAATTGTTTACCGTTTTGAATTATTTTGCGGGTGCAGTTAAAATAACTTGAGTCCACCTACTCACTCCTCACCTTTCTTCTACTAAATGAATATTCAATTAACTTGCATCCATCTACTTACTCCTTCTCCTCCCTCTACTATTTGAATATTTAAATAACTTGCATCCACCTACTCACTCCTCTCTTTTCCTTTACTAAATGAATATTTAATTAACTTGCGTCAGCCTACACACTCCTCTCCTCCCCTCTACTAAGTGAATATTTAATTAACTTCCATGCACTTACTGTCTCCTCTTGATTGTGTCCACCTAATATTTAATAATATTTTGTAAGCTAGTGCTTTTTTTATATCCAACACTCTTATATATCTGTTACAACTTATCCAATATTCAATTGATTTACTTACACATTACTAAATACAAGCTATGTTTGAGTATGTACATTTCCAACAAATACATCAGCATGTTTAACCTGTTGTGTATTCCTTATTTGTGACCGTCTACGGGAAAATCGGGCACAACGCGGCATGCGGAGACGTCGCAAAAAGATCGATTTAGTTCTTAAAATTGTATTAAATAAGCCTAACGAAGGGAACGGTTAGGCGATATATTGCGGGAATGGCTAAAGCTACGGCGATAAAACTTGGAGAGCTTAATATCTGCTTGCCGAGGAGTCTGTAAGTGCAAAAAAAAATTTTTTCGTCGGGGCCGCGTTGTGCCCGATTTTCCTGTAGATGGTCACATTTTATAAGAGTATTATTAAGGAATTCATAAATACTAATAATGAAATAATTTATAGCAGCACTTGTCTTGAGATTGACTGCAGCAATTACTAGTTTGACAGCTGCTTCTGAACTTTGAGGTTAGCAGCTGCTTCTGCTTGGCTAGGATGATACAATGATTGTAGTTAATAAATATTATTTCTCAAAGGTATTTTTTTACATTAGCAACATTTTAAATCAAACTGCGCATTGAATTAAATTAAAAATTAATTAAATTACTGCATTGGTGATAGCTTTAAAGATACTTTTAAATATATGTTATCAACATAATCTGAATATTGACTTTTTACTAATTATTTTGCCATTGTAAGAATATTGTTGACAAAATTAATTATTTATCTAAAATTGGCAAGTTTTTATTGTAATTTGTGTATTTTCTCTAAAGCTTCAGCAATGGGTCGCCATCGTTATCCAGCTGCACACTGGGAAAATACCAGCAGAAGACTACACAGATCAACGCTCTGGGAGACTCATTGTTCATATATCAATCAACCTCAATGTTTCTCAAATACTGAGTATCTGTTAATAGCCTTTACAATCTGCTGGATTTTCAGAAGGAAAACAAAAACTAACTGGAATAAATTCTATGCTATAATAAAACAACCAAAGACAAAAGGCAAAGAAGAAATGCAGTTTCTCCCACTGATCTGGTCCATTTGGAATAGTTCAATAAATATCTTAAAAGAAATTCATTCCAGAACTACTTCACTAAAACTGAAACTATTATTACTATGTGGAGATGTCGAAGCCAATCCTGGCCCCTATAATAAAGGTAATTTAACCTCTATCCAATGTGATGTTGAAATGCAGTCAACCTCAAGTAGCCACTTGATAGGCAATCTATTATTAGGTTAACAACTCTTCTGTTTTATCTATTATTTCTATTGAGATACAAATATTCAGAATAGTTCAAATATAAAGATGTTACATATTTATTGAATTTGTTGAGAATTCATACATATGCAAAAACCGTAAAAAACTGAAACAATGATATGATTAGTCTGACCATAACCTCGTAGAACTTTTATCCAATAAGCAATATATTTCTGGGCAATGCTTATTTAGCAAATGAATGTAAAGTATAACTGTAGGCGGAGTCAGGATGGAATAAATTTTTGACGACTGAGATTTTATTTAATATCACTCGTGTTTCAAGAAAATTTTACATGTCCATTTTTTTTCATACTTCTCTCACTAAAAATTTGAAATTCTCTATTTTCTGTTCTATTTTATCTCCTTATCCTGTAAATTTTAAGAATTATTTTAACCTAATTCAAGCTATACTCCCTTATTTCATTGCATTTCCAACATCTTCACTGAAACATAATTAACAGAATGTGTATTATTCATGATGTTATAATGAACATACATTATTGCAAATACTAAATATCCAGTGGAAAACAGGCACAAATTTAGATTTAATGTTTTATTGGAGTTCATAAAGTAGTACAAGTAGAATTGTTTTAACAACTCTTATCTGCATGCAATTATTTGTTTTGACAGCTGCTCTTGTACTTTGTGGTTACTGGCTGCATGTGCTTGGCTAGGTAGAGAAAATCACTACTTGCTTGACAACTGATGCCAGTGAACTTTGAGACAAACTGAGTACTTTTAGGAGATATTAGTATCATCAAGATGCTGGACAATTATCAATAGTAATAGATTTTAAATGTAATGCCAATCAAAGATCAAAAGTATATTAGAAACATTAACAACATAATATAATGTTACGATGTAATTAAATATATTAATATTAGTTGTAAATATTACTATTTTGTGTGTCAATGTAAATGAGTATTCTATTATTACACTAATGATTTTATTTTTTAGATCAGCCTCTCAGTCATTATGAACCTTCACCTCGAACATCAGTTAATGCCTCAGCAAGTACTGACCAACTCTACATTCATGGAGGTGGTGTTGACAACTTTAATAAGAATAAAATACAACTGAAGAAGAAAGTTCAAATCTATGAATGCTCTACAGAATCGTGGAAAGAACTTACTACAACTGGTACTCCACCTCCTGGAATATTTGGCTGTGCAACAGCTTATTCAGATCATAATCTCTACTTGTTTGGTGGTCATGATAATACATCATTCCGTGCTTCATTACATCAGCTAGACACCACATCTATAACATGGACTCAAATCTCACCACGACATGATAGTGGACCCATGAGGAAAGCTGAGTGTGGAATGATACATCATAATAATACATTAATCGTCATTGGAGGCTATGGCATATCATCAGGTGAACTGCAGTCTGGATCACAATTTACTGAGCATAAAGAATATCAAGATGGTCGTGGCTGGACAAATGAGATTCATATGTATAATATTTCACAAAGTAAGTAATAATTATATCAAGTATATTAATAGTATTACAGAGTAGATGGTAAGTATGTGTTACATATATTTTCTGAAATAATAATGTATTTTTAGAGTTACTAGCTATACTTATAGTAACAGAATTGGTTATTTCCACAAAATTTTACTATATAGAATGTATTAATATTTTAATTAAAGTGGCATAAAATATTTTAATGCAATAATGTGCTACAACATTGAATAGCTTTTTCATGAAAAATTGTGTGTTTAATAGTTTGATAATGTAACTAACATGTGTTTTATCAATGAGAAATAATAGTAAAAATGTAAGCAAAGTTAGTATAGAATCATGTCTCAATTGTGTCAATGCTTTGAAATACCCTGAAATTAGAAATGTATATAAGAACAATACATTATGGTTCAATTAGTTGAATTGGATACTCAATTTGTTGAGGTAGTATTTATAAAATTTGATTTTCTTGTGTTATATTTATTACACATGTGGAATTGAGTGAAGTGAGTAAGACACTCATAAGTAAAACTTGAATAACATTCAGATATTGTGTAAAAGTATAAATATATATGGTACATAGGACATCTTGTTTCACTAGATCATAGATTGTGACAGGTGGAAATCTTACTTAAAAAAATGGAGCAAAGTATTAGCTGGTTTGTCTTTGCTACATATGAAATTATATGATGAGTTAATTAGTGCTTTATTATTTTCCTAACAAAATAGCTAAGAGTAGAGTCTGCTAAATAGTGGGAGAGTGAAGAGGAGGTGAAACTATGTCGTTGGATAAAAAAGGGAATTTTATAATGTTTTTTTGCACTACTATAGGAAAACATTAAAGCATGAAATTTGTGTTTGTTTGTGAAAATTACACGAAATAAAAATATCAGACAAACATACGCTTGCAACTTTACAATGTGTCATGAAATTATTTTTCTATGTTTATTTTGTCTAGTTCATGAGTAATTCTTTGTGAGCATGAATGATAAAACATTTTTTATCACTTCAATTCGTATGTTTTCAAATGTAGAACTTGCCCTTTGTGATGTTGCAGATGTTATTGATGGAGGATCAATAATTAGGAATATCTTCATTTAAAAAATGAATCTAAAATTGTAATAGCTATTTTGAGGTTACTTATTTAACTTGAGAAGTGTACATTTAAATTACATCAGAAAGTGCTAGTATTATCCTTTAAAATCCAACATTTCATTTTTGTGATAAGATTGTGTGAGAATTATACCATGTGACTTTTGAAAGTTACGGTCAGAATTATAATGCAAAAAGAAGGTGGGAGTTCTCAATTGCAAAAATACAGGAACAAAGTTGATCAAAGAGTTGACCTTTCAGCTCAGAATATAAATGGTGTTTAGGATATAACTAAAGCTAATAAGTTGTTTAGTATTCACTTTAATTAGTTCGTGTCTACACTATTTTAGGATTATATAATTCCTATTCCTTTAATAATGTGAAATAAGTCAACATTTATTGTCATTACTGATCCTCAAACAAGTTTTGCCAAGACTACATCTGTGTGTATGTGCATGTGTGTGTTTATTCCTCCAAATAGTTACAGTCAAACAAACCATATTGGAAGCCGTTAAGTTAAATACATTTTTTCATGAAGGATCTTAGTTTCTGTAAGACCAGTCTTAAAAAATTCAGAAAAAATTTACGAAGTGTTAGTTCATTTATTAGTACAAAAATTTATTATTTCTATTTAGGTACATGGTCTTCTCCCTTAATTACTGGAAATCGACCTTCTCCAAGAACTGGTTTTACTCTCACCGGTATTAGTCCTACTCATGCAGTCTTGTTTGGTGGATATGATGGTACTAGTAGACTCAATGATACATACCTCATAGACTTGACACAGATGGTAAGAATTGTTTAATGTGGCAAGCATAGAAAATACAACATTTAATTTTTAAAGAAATACATTTTGTAACTAGTCTACACTTTCACAGTTTCGGCACTATAACATAAGTTACTTTATATATAGTACTGAAACTTTACAATTGCTATACTAAAATATTATATGTATTTAAATGCATATAATATTTTAGTATCAATTATTATATGTATTTATATTTTATTATAGCATTAGCTCCTCATTTACATGTATATAATGTATGAAATATTTATATTACATGAAATGTGTTGGAATACTTTGCTATTAGAAAATATTGTGAAGAGTAAACTTTTGCTGTGAGTTGCATTTACTCACTGATATGTGGAGTTCATGTTATGATTTAGCAGTCAATTATTGTTAGTGATTAATTCAGTGGTTTATACTTAATTGACGCTGAGGATGTGATGCGTTCATTTCCAAACAAGACTTGTGATTAACATGTACTATGAAGTAGTTGTAGTGGATCAAGTGTTCAAGAAAGGATAAGTTAATAGCTAGATTGCAGCCATCAAAAGAATGAAGCAAGCAGAATGAGCCCTCATTTTATTTAGCAACTGTATTTCTTACCTGTAACTGGAAATACAATTATAATAACAATCACTTATTGTCGTCAATGTTTTTCCTCGTACTCCAATAATAACTATTTTCTAACGAATGAATTTTTACTTGTTGATATGCTGAGTCCGAATTTTGACTATTTGTCGGATGAATTGACAGACTAAGTTTGTAGTACACCAAAGCAACAAGTATAGCATTTATTAATACTGGAGAGAATATTATTATTTGATAGTTGTTGCTCTATCAATAATTTTATTCATGGTAGAATTTGACAATTGTAGAAAATATTTTCACCATTAGCTAAAAAATAGTTGTATTTTCCTTATTTCTCATAAATCAGTTTCTTTTTTTTTTCTTCATGATTATATGAACCTATTCACTAGGGGTTGGTAAATTGTACTGGCATAATTTTGAGCATAGTAAGTGATTTCATAAATACTAGCTTTTGTGCTAGCTTGATTAGTCTATAAGTATAGTGAGGTAGTTTGTTATTGGCATAAAAATAAACATTTTTATTGTATTATAACCATAGGAATTTGATGTAGTCTTCAAGAGACTGTCTTTGGGACTTTTTTAAATGAATTTTTGAGTTTACTAAATACCCTCTATAGAGGTAATTCTACTTTAAGATTTCAATACAGCTTACTTTAGGAAATAAACACTTTCAGATCCAGCACTGTTGCCCATCAGGATGCAGATCAACAACTCACATATCAACAGTGGCCATACCAGGATTCAGTTTAGTCATGGGTAGTGAGATTCTTATAGTTGTGAATGTGGTTAAGGTGATCTTTGAGATCTGCAAAGGAGCATAATATGAGCTTATAGGAAGTTTGAAGTAGCATAATTACTAAAATGATGACCATTTTGATTTGATTTATTTTTATTTCCTGATTTTAGCATTTCATCCATTTAGTTCTGGAGAGTCACATTATAATGCTAATTACTATACAGATGAATATTAGAATATAATCTTGTAGGAAATGCATTACAACATTTTTCTGTCAGTAGCTGTAGCTATTTCTTCCCTTCTTAGAAAAGAGCCCCCCTCGCAAATCCAAAATCTGCTCCTGCATTACTGAAACATTATATGTTTTATTTATTTGTTTTAAATCTAATCCTGATTTTTTTAAAAATTTATTATATGTATTGTAGAATACTTTATAAACACATGAATGACAGATAAAGCTCATGTTAATTCTGTGGTTGACTATTTCATAGTAAATAGAACATTAATTTCACTAACGATATTCTTAGTTGGTAATTGTGGAAATACTTTAAACATTAATACGTTAGGCAAAGCAGTATTCAATATTGGCTAGTTTCATAATTAAATTAAATGATTTCATAATTATGTCAAATTTATATATGACCATTAAATATTAAAATACTAGTTCTAGCCTCAGTATATAAATGTTCTAATAGTTTATTCACATCAATCAGTTCATACAGACTATAATGTTATGCAATGATAAATACCTACCTTTATGTCCATTACATTTATCAATTTAATTAGTTTATGATATGCAAAATGACTAGCACCATCAATTTCAGATTAGAACTATTTTATCACATTCATTTCTCATCTCAAGTAGAATGCATTCAATATGTTTGTATTTTTTACAAATATAAAAATATAATACGCCAATATTAATATTAATGTAGAATGTGGTTTATGTAATATGAGTTATATAGAACTGGAATCTGTTAATCATGCTAACATTATTAGTACTATCTGATCAGTTTAAAGGAATCAGTGAGTTTATAGACATTTTATAATGATGAAAAGGGAGAGAGATTGTACTGTTGAGCATACAAGACAGGGTGTAGTTTGTGCTGATAAAAGGTCTGGAGGCAGCTGCACTCACAAAGAATGTTGTACTAAGAGGTCACTTATGTAGCAGCTTACATTGAGCAGATGTATATAAGTAGACTAAATAAATATCTTATAATATTTGTTATTAAACATCTAATATCATTTATTATAATATATTTTCTCTAAATTCTTTTCAATCTGCCAAAATTCACTGGTTTATAGTTATCTTATTTTTTTTCCAGTTTCTGTCGACCTTTCAATTGGACTTTAATCTCAATTATGTAACATTAATACTCTATCATTTATATATACAGCTATTTGTGTTTACTTTACCTTATTATATTTAGAAATATTTTTTATATTTTGTTATTTAAGTACATCACCTTGTTCATGTTGTACATGTAATTATGACTGTCTGATACAGTGATACTGTCTGCTGTTTCAATAGGTATACAACCACTTCAGTCTGATGGTTTTAAAATTAAAAGCATTTATAATTATTGGGTATATTTTGTTTCATTATTTTCTAGGTGTTTACCAAACTTGTGTATCCTGATGGAGCCCCACAACCATCTCCTAGAAGTACTCATGCAGCTGTTTGTCTAGATTATAATACCAACAACCCACAGTTGTTAGTAATTGGTGGTTATGATGGCAACAAGACTTTAAGTGATGTTTGGTGTCTCGATGTACAAGCACAAAGTTGGCAACAGGTATATTTTATAATTATAGTTCAGTTGAAATAATTCAAACAATTATGTAATAATATATTTAAAGCCAACAGTTAAATTTAATTATTTGAATAATATAAATGAGGTAAACAAGTTACAGTCTTCCAAGTATATAATAATTGGGACCTTATAGCATTACATATTTAACTAGTGATGTGCTTGAGCACAAATGGCGAGCGAGCCTAAAGACTATAATATTTTTATATGAATGATTTTGACTTCTAACACTAAAGCTACTGAAAATAAGGTCCAGTTTGTTTATTTAGCATACAGGGTAAAGGGATTTCAGTGCCATAGTAACAACTAACACTCTGCAACTGCTTGAATTGAAGGAAAAAACAACAACAACAAAACAATACACGTTATTTAAAAGTTTTCTTTGTGATATTCTTTAGCTAAGTAGTGGTTGTAACACACAATGCTTTGACACAACTGGACATGCACCTACACAGACTTACCTTCGCAGTAGTCTAGTGGACAATATATTTTCAAATAAATACTGTTGCGCACGGCTTATAACCATGACAAAGAGCGCATTGACTTACCATCGCCACTAACTCGAATAGAAATGGAAGTCCCTTAAGTTTTCAAGTTTTAACTGCACCCGCAAAAGAATTCAAAAAGGTAAACAATTCAATTTCTAGGGTGATACGGGTACTGATCGATAAACCAGAGGATTCTGTTTAGTGCAATTTTGGACGGGGTCGGCAACCGAACTAACACAAAAACGCGAGGGTCAAAGTACAAAAATGCCTTACGTACGTCCATACATATATACAAATAAATAAATAAATAAATAAATAAACTAACATCCCCGATTTTCGATTGTGTTACCCCTGTAAGTGTCTCGCTCGCTACGCTCGCTCGCCAATTATAAGTATTCTTTTATTTAGACATTATGCTAGTTACTTAAAATTAAGTGAAATATTATAATCAGTCAAATACATGATACAATTATTGACTTGTGAAAAATATTAACCACTGCAGCATTTTGCATTTTTAATTTGCTACATTAAATATGTTTACTAGAATTAATCAATAGATGAAATGTTTTAATCAATATACATTTATAGCATATGTTATGCATCAAACTGAGGTAGTCAAATACTTAAAAAGCATGATGTGAGAAGGATTCATATTTTACACCATCAGATATAATGTTCAGTCAGATATAAATTTGTATACAAAATAGATCTATTAACCTTAATTGTTTATTATGCACTTGTTTTGCTCATCAATTTAATCATTATTTTGTGCTGCAAACCATAAAAAACATAACTGAAATAGTTGAGTCCTTCTACATGTATATTAATCTTTCCTCGTGACACCTTGAAGTATTCATTAACTCTGTTATTGTCAAGATAGCTTCAGAATCTGGCCATTTTAAAGATTGGATAAATTAATAGATGTGGAATATGCTACCATAAGTGAAAATAATCTATTTCTATCTTTTTTTGCTACGAACATTTCAAACCTTTACCAATTGTATTGTTACTCTCATTATACCACATTATTGCAAGGAAATGAGTGAGGTTTTGTTCAATCATTATTCATATATTGACGTATAATATAATATAAAATAAAAATAGCTAAATGTCCACAATGATCTAATATCATCTAGCTGACATTATTCACGGACAAAACAAGGAACGTTGTGGGAAAAGGAAATTTTAAATCTGTTAGAGTTGGAGCCTATGAGCTACTAAAGAGTGCAAGAGACAACTAGGGACTCATTGCTAATATATTTGCACTAAATATATGACATACACTAAACATTCATGCTAGATAGTTCACACATACTAACACTAGTTGTATAGCTCAGACCACCAGATCTTTAACCTAGGCACAGTTTCAAAGAACATAAGGTGTTTACAGATTTTCCCATATCTATAGGTGATCACTAACTACAATAAACTTCAATTAAGATGATTTAAATATTTAGAAAATTTTAATTATTAATACATCACATGATATGTAGATGCATCATATTAAAACTAAAGCAACAGCTTATAGAATAATGATATTTTTAGTTTTAATCAAGAAATATTCAGACCAGATAGTTTTAATATTTAGATTTATAATAATTGTGGTAATTATTATAACATGTGAAATAACAAAATAAGTGAAGCCATTGCAGCTATTGCGATAAACTTTTTCTATTTTAGATTTTATTAAAACAGAATGTACTTTAATTACAAATGTTAGATTTATACAGTAAAAGTAAATACAACAAGTTAACAAATGATATGTATAAGGTAATGTAAATACTCTCATATCTACTAAATATTATCTGGTTACCTTTAGAAAAAACTTCACTAATTATCAGCAACACATGTTAAAGTACATATGCAGAATTATATTTTGTATCAACGAATAAACCATTTTAAGAGGTATGATAATAGCAAATTTTCTCATTCTAACAGCCATAATAATATTGTTAATTAAAACTTAACACAATATTTTGACTTCTTGCCAAAGTCCTCTTCATTAATCAATTATAACTATTTCAGCTGAGACTGACTGAATCATTGAATGAGGAACGAAGTTTTTTGACCAATTGAATACAAACAAAAACAATATTGTGTGGTATTCTCATGCAAAACGAGATACAAAAGGACCATTAGCCATCACAGATAATTATATTAAAGTGAAAATGTATTTTTTAAATAAATTATTGATCTCAATATTCATGCAAAAAAAATTGAATTGTATTTAATTATATTCTAGAAATCATAATGATAAAAATTGCAAGACATCAGTAAAACTTCTTTTAAGCAATACATGTTTCAAGTGTATATGATTATTCTAGAAATCATAATGTTAAAATTTGCATGTCATGATTATTGTTCAATGTTTTGTACTTTAGATGACCATCTTGTCACAGCCTAGACGATATCACTGTGCTGCTGCTTTTGTCATTTCTTCTGGGCTCACAGAAACAGTAATATTTGGAGGGCGTGATCAACACAATCACAAGCTCTCAGATACTACAATATTAAGATTAAGTAAGTTTTACAAAAATAAAAAAATAATTCAATTTAATTTTTAATACGTATTATACGAGTGATATTTTGTTATTTTGATAGTTTTATTCATTTAATTATGTAATATAGTAAATAAAATGTTCTAATACCATAGCCTAGTCATTTTCAATACAAAAAAGTGTGGTATTATTTTTAAATGTTAGTGCACTAACCACATCCAACTATAACATAGGTTATTTACATAGTCCCCCCCCTTCCCACCGGCAGTATCTCATTATATTTTAGTCCACTAAACAAGTCCTACTATACAATATGCAAATTACGTGGTCCCCGGCAGTATCTCATTATATTTTAGTCCACTAAACACGTCCAACTATAAAATATGCTAATTAAGTGATTCTGGACAGGTTTCCCTCCTACGATATGATCTGATGAAGATGTCGAACCATAAAAATGTACTAATTAAGCGATTCTGGAGGTAGATTACCACAGTTTGATAGAAAAAGGACATTTCAATTTATATATTATTCATAATTTCATTACTGTAATGAGTAATACTTTGCATTTTCTTTATTTCAAATTATTTTAAGTTACACATAATCGTAAAATTGCCAATTAAAAATAAAAATGGAATTTTTTTGTAATAATCAAATGGAAATGTCAGACTATAAAACAATTTTAATAAAATTTTATGGACATTTTTTCTCCTTCGCCATGATCAGATGAACAAGATAAACTATAAAATATGCTAATTAAATAATTTATGATAATTAAATGATTCTTACCTCATTCATTATGATCAGGTGAAGATGCCAAATCAAAACTTGCAATCAATATAAATATATATTATAATAAATATACCGCATTCCCTGGCTTTTTTTGTAATTAGGCAAATGTTTTATGTGTAATTCAAATAGGTGTTCCTTATCTAAATGCTAGGCACTGTTGAGCTGATAAAAGTAAAATCTTATAGCTTTAATTTTCTCACTTTAACACACTCTGCCACCTTTAGATTCATAAAAAAGTGTGTCCTGCACACTACTTTGTGAGCACACATGTATTTTAGTGTGCTCAACACACTTCTTATAATTAGTGTGATAGCACACCATGCTTGATAAGGCTAAAAAGTGTGCGATTTTTACAGTGTGGACATGCTTCTGCAGGAGCTACTTTTGACAGTGAAATATATTTCTCCAATAGTGAGCATTGTCGTTCAGTGGTTAGTGACAGTGATGACTTGGAATGGAATGTAAATAAAATATCTAGTGATGAACAAGAGCTTGAGTGTTTCCATGAAATTTCAATAAATTGTAATTATTAATTCCACCATCTTTTCTAGCAATTGTGATGAACTTCAAGATACTTCGATCACTTTTACTGCAAAGCTAGTTCATAATGTGACTTTAACAATAATATAACATAAAACAATTAGAACTTTTTTTTAAACAATTTAATTAGTGGAATTGATAATATCATCTCACGAGTTATCTTTGGTGAGCCTACTGATATTTTTGTTGCTTTTTGGTTATGTACTTAGCTTGCTTTAAGAGAAATAGTAAGCCTACCCATTTTAGCTGTTTGGAAAAAAAAACACCTTTAAGGATTAAATATAAGTTTTAGTGACTATTGATTATTTGGAAAGCAATCAAATTTCCAAGATGGGTAAGAATACTAAATCAAAGGAGGATTCTGTTTATCAAGTAGCGTTTCCAAAGTACGCTATGTTGAAAATGCTCTATAGTGCCAGAGATCTAATCTACTCGACTATTAGAAAATAGATTTTCAACTATTAACTATTGTAAAATAATTAGCATACTTATACAAGGACGTGTTATGTATAAACTTTGCCCAGATGTGAAAGAATGGATACAGATTATGATCAGTTATGAAAAGAAAAAGAATATATATTATTATATTTTCTCATTAGATGTTTTCTCTCTTTCACATATTAACAATACAGAAAAAAAATGTTTGGGATTTGAACCCAGGCCACTTGCCTGTATTCATACTTTCTATGTTCTAATCAAATCTTCCTTTACTGTCTGGATCTGAGATCTACTTTTGGCAGTCAAAATGCTTACTCAAAACTATGTCATTTCTAGTTAAGGTGATTAAAGATATTATTTTCCCGACAAGTCTATTTTAAGCATTTTCCTTCGGCTATACTTGTAGATTTCTTGTGGCAGTCTGACTAATTTCTCAAGCATTTTACATATACTTTACAAGTTTAGTAGCTTACTGGTTTAGGGATCTCTAGTGACTGTTTCACTAAACTCTCTAGGATCAATTTGTAGCTACAATTGACATGTCTAACACACCGTGCTATATTGTGAAATAGTCATTTTATTAAATTAATTAGTAGTAGTACAAATTGTATTTATAGTATTTATTTATATATAATTTGTTTGAATTTATAGAAAAAGTACAACTTTCAGCAACTTCTACCAAATGGAATGTATCGGAAATTATTCACTCTTCAGAGTTGAGAGATAAAGATAGACTAACAGAAAAGAAATTACTAAAGAGTAAGATTGCAGATTAAGGTTGTAATTTATGGATTGGTTAAATCGAATTGATACAATAATGTTACTGGCATTGAGTATTTGTCATAGTTATGTGTTTCATATTCATTCATTGTAGTTTTTTTGCTCATTTTGAACATGCATCGCGAATACTTTCATATCACATTGTAGAAACTCATGATAATATTTTCAACAATTATACATACGCAATATGTAGTTAAGATTTAATCAGATGATTCTGTTCAGAAAGATAATTCTAATTACATACACAATATACATAACTACTGCAATGCTAGTGGGCATTGTTGAAGATATTTGTCGATACAATGCGTTTGATTTGTTTCTTCGTAAAACGGTCAATGATGTAATCATAAATACAAATGCTGAGGTTTGATTGAGATTTTTTAGATTAATATCTTTACCTTTTCTGTTTGTTTGTGGTAATAATTACTATAAGACATGTCTTGTATTTAGTGGACGGTAAAAAATTTAAATGTCAAGTATTATATAATAATGGCATGACTACTACAGATATAGAGTTAGGTGCAGATGAAGCAACAGCATTATTGTACAACTTATTGACATCTTCATTTTTAGCATATGTGTAATCACTTTTTTAGTGACTGTCTTTGACTTTATCTATTTGATTATCTGTTTGTTGCTATGTTTTCTTGCTTGTTAGTCATTTTATTGGTAAGCAATTCTGTCTGCTTGTCTATTTGTTTATCAGTTTGATTTTTTATCTGCTTGTTGGAGTCAGTTAAATGGTATACATGTCTGTCTGCATGTCAATAGAATATGATCAATTCAGGGAGAACTTGTTTTTGTTATTATTCTGTTTTGCTTCTGACAAATATAAGCCAATTTATGATCCAATTATTACACAACTGTAACCCTTATGTTTCACCTATCACGAATCCGGGACTAGCGTTTGCTATTGGTTTAATTAGTTAGACTGCTTATATGTAGAGAAATTAGTACTAAAACGTTTCAAAGTCATATCATATGTTCTTATTGTATTAAATAAACACCTAGATAAAGAAATTGAGAAAGCCTGTCAAGAAGCCATACAAAAACAGACATGTGTGGACCTATGTGTAGGACGAATGAATTTTGTTGGTCTTCCAAGATCTGGTAAAAGTTCAACTCTACATCGACTACTTGGAGATTTTATAAACATTGCTCAATCTAACATGAAAATGAATGAGCCAAGCACTGGAGTAGCTGAGAGAAGGCAGCTATTTATTCAGAGTATCAGTAAGTCCTTTGGATTTGCACAGCAGGGGCAATGGACCAAGAAGGACATTGTTGGTGAAACTTCAATTCTTAATGATGTTATACAAGAAGCTGTAGAAAGTAAGTAGAACTTGTACAAAACTTTAATAAAACTGCAGGCTTTAATATTTAAACCTAAAGTTTATCATTCGTAGCTACCAATTTAATTTAAGCTTTGATATTATATCATTTATTTTGTATTTGATCATTAATATAGTGCACCTTTTTTGATGTGTGCATTTAAGTTGATGGGGATTCTATTCATTATTAGTGTTTTGAATTATATAATTCAAGTTCTTCACTATGAATATTATTAAAGTTTAATTTTACTTAATAATATGAATATCACTTCAGCAATTTACAAATAATAGTTTCTTTATAAGGACTTTGTGATGCATAGTACTTAAATAACAACTTGATGAGTACAAGAAATAGTATTAGACAATCAATAATGCTATATAAACATGCAGTAAAAGTATAACACATTTTCAATTACTATGCTTAAGTTATAATGATGGGTTAAAGTTCTGAAATGTTATAACTTTATATAACAACAGGTAATAGTAATTTAGCATAAATGAACTAAGTTAAATGAAAGCCGATAAACTCATCAAAATTTACTGTTACAGTTAAAAATGTAATCATTATGTTTAATAAATTGAATGGAAAAATAATTGAATTTAATTGATCATTTTATGCAGATGCCAAACCGAAATTCCAAATCAAACTAGATGTATCAGCAGCTGAAGAAGTTATAGATGCCCAATTTTCAAATGGTGCTAAGGAAATGTCTTTAAATACAACTGTAGAAGATATAAGAACACCGGCTGAAACATCAGCAACTTCTGACGATGAAGACAAGCTAAAAGAATCACATGTCATCAATGTAGCTGAAATTTATCCTGCTTATATTGAAGCTGCAGCAGAACACAATGAAGAGAAAGTAAAGTATTTACTGAAAGACACTATATACTTGATAACAACTGATCATGGAGGCCAAACTGAATTTCTAGACCTCATGTCTCGCTTTTTAATGGGGGCTTCTTTACATCTTATTTTCAGTCGACTCACTGATTCCTGGGACTGTGTGTTTAAAATGTATTGCACCAATGAAGATGGAGTTTCTACTGAGAAAGAAGACTCTATAGTAACTCTAGAAGAAGTCACCTTTCAAACTCTAGCTAGTATAGCGTGCATGAAGAATACAAGTGACAAATTGACCTCAAATCAAGCCTCTGATGCTGACTTGGAGAAAGCTGAGATAGTTACTAAAGCTATGTTTGTGGGAACATTTAGAGACAAAGTGTCCGTGTCACAATTTAAAAAACGAGATCAGATTCTTAGAAAGAAAATTGAGCAGACAGAATTTTACCACCAAGACATTGTCGAGTATGCCTCAGAAGAATTCCTGACATTAGCACTGGACAACAAGAAAGGAACTGTAGAGGAAATCAATAAAGCAAGACAAACTTTTGAGAATTGCATTAAGAAGAATCTAGGTAAAGTTCACATTCCTTGCTCCTGGTTGATGTTCAACATTGTTTTGCGATCAAAAGGAAAGCGCATAATGACACTTGAAGAATGCAGTGAGATTGCAGAAAGTTTAAATATTGATATATCAGACTTAACAAGTGCCCTTTGGTTTCTTCATTATCGTGTTGGCACGCTCCTGTACTATCCAGATGTGAGAGGTTTTGAAAACATAGTCATTTGTGATGTCAAGGTTAGCACTACTAATTTATGTATCTATACTTTTTATAATTAGCAATTGGCTGTGTAGATTCAAGTGTTTATTAACTTTTAACTAATACAATGCACTTATTTGTTCTTGTTGTTTTTAAAAACTGTCGAGTTTTGTTATACTTATTTATGTAAGTAATATTTATAGGACTATAAAATTAATTAGTACGCAGGAATATTTCTAAAATAAGATCTGTCCAAATGCAATTATTTATTGCTACAAACTTTAGATAGTACATAATTTTGATTGCAGCATCTGACAAATAGAATTTGAATAAGCTGTACTAGTCATGGCTGTTAGGGAAAAAATGTTTACGGAGCGGACAAAAGTACCAAATTTTGCACAAAGGTAGGTTTTATTGTGTACATTATGAAATTGACCGGCTCCAAAATTTTCAGCAAATATTTTGGCATATAAGGACGCGCAACTATTAAACAAACGCGACAATTTATAAAATAAGGCGAAATTTAATATTAGGCTTTTGGAAGTTTAAAATTCATCATATTTCACATCTGCAAGTACATAAGTTAGTGCACTGTAGTCCAGCTTTCTTGCATTTACAACTTGTACAGCCTCGGCTGGATTTGCACCCACACTTGATTAGTTCACTGCAAGCTCTGGCAGCTTCTGGAATTATCATCCAGAGAAGTATCCAACCACTGTGGGCATCATCAACTCATCCCCACTTGTCTGGTGAGGGTACATTCTGTATTGAGTGATGACTGGAAATCCATATACCGCTCTGGTATTAAGCTCGCTTGGCATGTTGAAGCAAGGCATCCTAAAAAATGATTTTGTTATAATATCATGTTACATTAAGCATAGAGATTCATACATTACCTGGGTTGGGGGTAAGTTTTCCATACTTCTATTTTTCTTGCAAAACAACTCCAGCCTTGCTTCATTGGGACACTACTCTTGTCATATAAAAGAATAGTGAATCGTTCCAGGAGTGAAAAAAAATTCACAAGAAGCACTGACATCGCCAAATGCATTCTCCGCCATATGGAGAAAAGCTGCATTCACATGTGAAAATGCATTCCAAGTATTCCATGCTGATCTCTTGGTCTTTTCAAAAAATGTGGATGTGGTATCACATCCAGTGAATGCATCAAATGGAGGGAGACAGCGTGATTTTACTTCTCCTAAGTGAGCACAGATGGTATTAATACTGTAGTAATAAAAATGCTTCCCAGTGCCAAATGCTACCCACAAAGATGCATTTGGATGCCGACTGATTACAGCATGGAATTGGCCAATCAAGATAACCATTACATCGGTATCGACTGTACGAACAAGTATTGTGCTTGCTCCACCTTGTAAAGAATGATTCATGTGAAGTACAATTCGGGTGTCCGCTTCTTCATGATCTGAATCAGCCATTACGTGATCACTCCCATTACATTTGACCTTTGTACCTAAAATAATTGCAATAATAATGTTATCATGCATAATGTATTTTAATTCATGCTTACCTGATGTATTAAAAATGACTTTACCATCTGGAACCTCAATACTGGACAGACATTCGGTAAGAAAAGAAAATAACTCCTCCTTGTTTCTTGAATCCCTAAGGAAGTTCTCCCATCTGTTTGGAATCTTGGCTTGTGCTGAGACTTTGACACGAATGCCACTACCCCGTTTGTTTCTAGCACCACCTTTGATACTTTTAGTAAGATAACAATCCCAAACAAGGTCGATTCTACTTATATCCTGAAACTGTTGTAAGATGTACCGTAAGAATATCTTGTTGGAATAATCAGCAAAGGTAGCTGCTGTTTCTGACTTCAAGAAATGCACCACAGCAGCACCATCCAGTATCTTGCAATCAAACTGGTTAAGTTGTGAAGGCTGGTGAGTGGTATCAAAGCATGAAAGAAGAACAGATTTCTTGCCTATCCTTATTGTTCCAAAATCAGATAACGAAGGGGGGGGTTGGTTGGTTTTCATGAGAAAAAATTCCGTCAGACCAAAGAGAGATGTGTTGCTTCTATATGCAGCAAGTTGCTGAGATGTCTTTGACTTCAGTTTTGGCTCAGGAGAACGGAAGAGGGCCAAGGAATTCCTCTTAATCGTGTCATGAATGGAACCAGTTCTGTTTATAAGAACTTCATTTTTATACTTTAGGTACTGCTCTCTTCCAAGGTCTTTGACACGTTTCACTGTTACAGCAACAGAATCATTTGCACAAGCACGTGTGTTTAGAACAACAAGTTCAGGGCAATCATCTTCGAATGGATGGCCAAAAGTAGATATCACATCCACCAGAGAGTTGACCTGCTGCTTGAAGTTTGTTTGAGCAGTTAGTCCTTCTTCATGATGAAGCTGACTTGAGCTGTATGAAGCATGCTCAATTTCACTCTCAAACTCTGAGATACTTCGAGCAAGCTCAGGACCACATATTAGCCAGCGCTGCAATGCAGCTGGGTTCTCAGTCAAGCCAATAATCCCTCCTTTCCCTTTCACCACGGCATTATGCTGTTCATGAGCTTGATCGATTGGAATGCTTGAAAATTTGTGCTGCATCTTTGAAACAACCCAGTTGTTTTGGAATTCTTGTCTAAAGGAGGTAGAAAATGAGGACATGTCACTTATGTGGACAGAAACCCACCTGGCATAGTTATAATGATCAAAAGCAAAGAAATATCCTACAATGCTTTTCAAAGCCTCCACATATAAGGAAAACTTCTTTTCATGATGAGCTCTCACAAAAACAAGGACTAGCTCTTCAAGAGATAAAATAGTATTCCAGTACTGGAAAGTAGGACTTCTTGTGATCATTTCGTAACATAGTGCTGTTGTCCATCCAGATGAAGCTAAGTAATCACCTAGCATATTCCACATGCCCATCTCCAAGTGTAGTCCCCCAAACATTACGAGAAACTCACTTTCTCCGTAAGTTGCTGGCCATGTCCACTGAATAAACTTGGCTTTGGCAAAAATTGGGCAATCACATGCCATGACTGGCATCTGTCCAGGGTGAAGGAAAGAAGTAACATCTTTAAGGATGTCCATAGCATGCTTAATCATAGCTGGGGAATCAGCTTTATCGGGGAAAAGTGGCAACATTGCACTGATTGAAGGAGGATCAGTCACAGGTGGTTGAAGATGAGCATGATAGCTTGCCCACGTTAATGGTTTGTAATCATTAAACGAATAGCTTAATTGCTCCATCGAACTTTTTAGCCACAGCATTTTCTTCTTGGTAGCATCTTCTAGTAAGTTACTACTTACATCACTACAGGTTTTTTGTGGAACTTCAGCTTTTGATTGGTTTAAAGCTACAGCCGGAACTATAGAGAATAAGAGGGTGGTAAGACAATCAGTTGTGATGCTACAGTAGTAACTGGTTCTATTTCTACACCCAAATTATTGGCAGTAGGAAACTGAGTAATGCTAATACCTGTTCCATGAAAAGAAGATCGGGAAGTTGTAGAAGAAGGGTCGTGATCTATATTATCAACAGCACCTACTACAAAGAGCCCTTGCCGCAATTGAGATGGGCAAACCACATCATTAGCTTGATACTGACTACAAACAGAATGTGCTATATCCTTTTCAATCTGCATTACTCTGTTATAAGAAATGCTAATCCCAAGATACTGAAGTACCTCTATCAATTTCTTACTACGCACAAATGAATGAACTTTCAGACCAACATATAGAGGAAGAGGAGGCTCACGGACAACAGAGTGTCTATAAAAACTCTTTGCTGATTGAGTTTGTTTCTTCTTGGAGTTGAAGAGTATTAATTGAGATATAGCGAGACAAGACTGTGCATTCATGACTATCTTGATTGGGTCCATAAAGGATCATGGAGATAAGAAGATTTAGATTGTAAGGCACACATTCTTTCTGGCAATTTGGAGGAAACTTACAGCCAAACCGAAAGTTGCTTTCTTCCTGAAATATTTCCTGACGGATTATTTTGGCTACTGAAGCTAGTTGTAAAGTTTCAGAATTAATCTGGGAATCTAATGATGACATGTTTTGTAAAAGGGAATGCATCCCCTCTGGAAACAGCAAGATTACATTTTTTCCTTCTGATTGTTCTTGGATTCCATGCTCCTTAGAGTAATCTGTAAGCTCTTCATTTAACCGGGTCCTGTTTGTAGAAAAGTCTACATGCAACTTCTTCGAACGGTTTTCGTAGCGATCATGAAGCTCAGTTAGTTTGAAAACATATATACCCTCTTCCAAACTACTTTCAATATGCATTACTAGCTCAGCAAAAGCGCGTGCTTTAGCTTGCTTAACAACAATGCTTGACTTTGATGAGGCAGATTGAGATCGGACGAAAGAACGGTAACGATTCCTATATTTGGTCAGGCAGGAAAGGTGGTATTTTTTCTCAGCTGCAACAAGGTCAATACCACCAGCTAATCTTATAAGAAGCTCACTGTCCCACATCTCACTAGCCATGTCTCTAATCGTCTTCTTATCAATGTTAAAAGTGGTAAATTCATGCAATTCCTCGGATGTCAGATTACTACAAAAAATGCACAGCCTATGTACTTCAGAAGGCTTATGCTTGGATCGACATGCGGAAGTAGAGTTTCCTTCTTCGGATGATCTCTTCCTTTTCTGTAGCCTCTGCTTCACACGCTCCAGTTTGGAATTGTTGAACTTCTGATGACACTGTTTGTGCCAGGATGCATTGTTCTCCACAAATGCTAAAGCTGTCCCTTGCTCACCATTGTCAACATTCACTGGCAAGGCATCGAGTTCCTTGAACTTTTCAAACATTTCCTAAGAATACATTGTAGATATCAACTTGAGGCCGATCTGATGCACACTTGGTAGGGCAGCGAAGTTCTGCTGATGAAATTTCCTGACAGATTATACGCAAGTTCCAATCAATGGGCTTAGACATTTACAGCTACAGAGAATGTGGCGAGATGAGCGGGAGGCTCGCTAAGCAAGATAGCTAAGGCACACAAACACACTCAGCTCACTTCACAGGGCAGCACAGAGACTGATAGTCGCTGCCACCAAAGTTCAGTCCAGATTCTAGCTAGCTGTTCAAAGCTAATACTAGATGCTCGAGAAAGAGTATCATAAAAGTTAGCATGTGGACAGAACTCAACTGGGAAAGGCAGAGAATGGTATATATATAAGAATGTGTGTGGATGGATGCATGAATATGACCAAATAAGTCTATATAGCTTGAATTGTCAAAGAAAGGTGTTGATGAGGACGAGGCATGCATAAATACAGTTATTCTAAAAATAGAAATAGTTCATCTGTAATAATGTGGTGATGGATTCACCACAGAGAACAGTCAGAACTAATCTAAATGTGCAGGTCCTTACTTGCAGCTGCTTGCCAATGTGCAGGAAATAACTTGCAGGTGCTTGTCAATGTGCAGGTACTTACTTGCAAGTGCTGCCAGTATAGACATCTAATTTTCGCCTAATTTCGCCTTTATTATCCATATCTCCGCTTCTACAAGCTAGTATTTTTGGAGCCGGTCATTTTCTTGTTTAGTATGATCATATCTATCACCTGACTAAGTTTGGTGCTTTTGTCCAGCCCGTAAACATATTGCTATCTTTTTTGCCCTAAAGACCTCACTATACATAAAGTTTCAACTCTGTGGTGAATCTATTAGAATTGGAATTTAAGATTGATGAATTTCATGCTGTAATCTTTATACAAATAAATAAACCGCCTGCAATTGTATTTCCTTTAATTAATATGCCATCTCACTCTCCTTGTGCTGCTATACTTTTCTATGCTAATTCAATTGAACAGCAGTTCCATTTACTTTTTGAATGGGGAATGATAAGCTGTTCAATTATTCACATAATATTTAATTAAGTTTGTGGTTAATTACAAATGTGTTAATAAATAATGTGTTGGCAGGTAAGTAAGTAATTATGATGAAAAGGCAGAAATAACTAGGCATTTATTACTAGAAAAATCATAATGCTCATAAAGTGTTCGAATTATGTTTTTGCAAAAGTAAATAATATAAACATAATTCTCCTTAATTTTAATAATGGGCATATAATATTATTTATCTTCTAATTGTAAGACAGACAAGGTGTGTATACTTTAATTTGAATTAAGCTGTTCAACCAATTATTGTTCAGGTGATCTTTGATGCTGCAACACAACTAGTAAAGAAGACATTTGTGTTCAATAAAGCTGGACATCGAGCAGCAACAGTATTTAAGAACAAAGCTCAGTTCACAAGGGCAGATCTACTGGAAGCTACTAAAGAAGATGTTAAGGATTCTATTTCTATGGAAATGCTAATCACACTTTTTGAGCATCATAATATCTTAGCTTCCCTTCCAATTACAAGAAAAAGAAAAGAAATTACTTACTTCATGCCTAGTATTCTTAGAAGTGCTACAAAAGATGAGCTCCAAAAGGTTCCTATTTCTATAGATGTGGCTCCTCTCGTGTATCGATATGAGTGCGGCTACTTACCATTAGGAGTCTTCTCTTCTCTTATTATAGGCCTGGTTTCAAACACTGAACTAAATTGGACTTTCAAAGAAGACAGTCCCTGTCGCAACAAGATTGAATTTCTAGTAGGAAAGGACTTGGACACAGTTACTATCATTAGCTATGCCACATATATTAAAGTGGTACTCTACAGAGAATCTCATCCGACAATGCCCACTTCTGTAGTCTGTGCAGACATTAGAAATACTATCACTTCTATGTTAACACAAGTCAATCATAATCTCAAGTACCTCAATGCAAGACTTCAATATGGATTTGAATGTACAGACCATCCATCAGAAAAACAGTCTTTTTGGGATTCTGTATTGAAGCGATCAGATGAAATTCCACCTCACTTATGCATACTAGAAGATGAAACTTCTCCTAAAATGAAGTGTCTGAAGGACCCAAATGTTACTAAAATAATTCCACTTATAGATTCAAGACAGACAATTTGGTTTTCTAAGGTATGTCAATAATTTCATTCAAGTCGGTGTAAAAAATGCTATATTATTTATGAACACTATAGGGACAATATGAGGATGTCTTGACTTCTGGAACATTTCATAAAGATATTCATGGTAAAACAAAAAAATCTAGCGATTGAGTTTTATTGAGAAATACTGCACTTTAATGTAAAGTCAATAATGAATATTGAATTAACTAGACAAAACATATCTTAGTAATACATTATTATGCCTCTAATTAGAGTGATATTCTTGCTTCCTATCAACTACACAAATTGTTACTTATAATAAAATATTGTTGTTTTCTTATACTTTTAAAATTTATGTAGCCATATTTACATTATTGCTCACTAAACCTGAGTTCACACAATGTTCATATTTCAGAACTGACTGTTGAAGACTTGGGTAAGGTGTATGAAGAGCTCTATGAAGGCAGAGTGCAATGGAAAAACATAGGTCTCAATCTGGGTCTGAATATCACTATGCTAGACAGTATAGAAGTGGACCGTCATTATAAAACAGAACCTTGTTGCCTGGACATGTTGAAGGAGTGGCTGACAAATGGAACAAACAGAAGCTGGAGTGCACTAGCTGATGCTATGGTAAGTCCAACAGTTCATCTTTCAAACATTGCAGCTGCATTACGAAAAAAGTACTGCAAATTTACCTTTTAACATTTTCATTAATATACAAAATGTATTGTTGTATACTTTAATTTCATGTGTTTTATCTGTTATTCGCTAGTGTTTTCATTTCTAGTTTTATATTCAGTAATCCAATGATATTGTATTGAGTTGTGTTGTGATTTATATAAACTTAATTATTTTCCAAGTAAATGTTGAAGTAAAATGAGAAGAATTAGATTGAATGTCAAAATGTATTATATTATGTATTATGTTGGTTTTGTTTTTTCTTTGCCTTTGTAAGTTAATTTTGTTACACAATCATTAATTTCGAATTTAGTGCCACAAAAGTTCTTATTACTTTAACAGCCATATAAAAAGGTAAGAAACCTTCAATAATGTTAACTGATGCCACTTTAATAAAACTATTACTTCATAAAATTATAAGAGATCATACCTACTCCTATTCTTGCATAGCCCGACCCTTTATATACTGCTAAACTGTGAAGAAGTCAGGTGGCATTAATAAGTAGCAAAAGTTCATAAACAGATTGGGTAGTCAAAGCACTTAGCTAACCACATCCACTTTCATATGTTTTAGTGAGGTGGCCAGAACTAGAGGAATGGCTCTACATGGAACATGCAGCAAAAATAATAGTAAAATATTAGGATAAGGAAAGGGATTGCAGCTACAAGTAATTTCTACATCACAGATGGCATAGAAATGCTCTTGGAATACTACCAACAGTGTACAATAAATATTTTGTCCGGATGTTTACCTTGGGTCTTCCTGCATGGGAATATGGCAATTTCTTAGCTGCTGTGGAAAACCAGGTATATAAAAGAGAGTTTTAGAAGCTAACTATCTAACCTTTCAAAATTGAAACCAAAACCATTATTGTATCTAGATGTACTCTTACTCTAACTCCAAAGTGGGCAATGTTAAAATTGCTCGGGTAAAAACTGCAGAACATCCAGGTATGGTTAACTACTACAACTGGTAGTATCTACTGATGTTACCAGATCCCTTCCCAACACAGTGTTTGATACACAAGAGCAAGCCTCTTCATCATCAGTTAGTATTTTAGAAGGCCTAGCCTAACACTTTAAATTTAATAGAAAAAGGATTACACTGGTATGTTACAGCTGTAGACGCTTGAAACATAATTGTTCAAAACTTATTTTCTTAACTATAACTTAAGATTGTTATATCAGATATTGGTTTGGTTTGGGCTGAAGCCAAAGCGTTGCTTTAATAGAGCTAATCTTACTTAGACATCCAGAGCTTTCTGCAAAAAAGAGAGGGATTTAAATGTTGCAGTAGGCATAACAGTAGGCAAGTGTAAAGGCAGTTACAATCATCTAGCTACCAGCTGAACTGAAGCTATTACACAAACTACAGAAGTCCTGGCAAATTTAGTGGAAGGCATGCAGGAAAAAAATACTATTATTACGTGCTACGTTTATTCCCCCCCTCCCACTGCTAAGCATCATTCACGCACACACACATCCACTACCTGTGTGAAACAAGAAAATTGTTATGCTTACACTGTTGATGGTTAGTGTTGTTTTAGTTAACTAAAACTATAACCAAAACGCCTTAGTTTTGGGGTATTTTACTTTTGGTCAGAATAACTAAAACTAAGCTGTAGATAACCATGAATTATATCATTATTAAATAAAGGTATAAATTGCTATCAGGTAATTATTCTCTAAACTTTATAAAATATATCATACATTATTTTAAGATTTCATAGAAATATGCTACTTTTGAAATTGTTTGGAAAACTACCAGTACTACTTCTATAAGGAGTCTTGTTATTTAAAAGAGTAGGTACTTTTGTGGAGCAATATCATGTAATTCTTAATACAACAACTGAAAATGGTGGGTGTACTCATAACTTTTCTATTCCCTAGCCTGGACACATTATCTTGAATCAGTCGGTTGCTTGGTAACTTGAAAATAGAGAAAACTTCCAGTATTTTTAGCAATATTTGTTTAATAAAATGGGGATTACTAGTGGGGATTATTAGTGGGTATTATTAGTGGGGAGTATTAGTAGGGAGTATTAGTGGGGAGTATTAGTGGGGAGTTTTAGTGGGGAGTTTTAGTGGGTATTATTAGTGGGGAGTATTAGTGGGGATTATTAGTGGGGAGTATTAGTGGGGAGTATTAGTGGGGAGTATCAGTGGGGATTTTTAGTGGGGAGTATTAGTGGGGAGTATTAGTGGGGATTATTAGTGGGGAGTATTAGTGGGGAGTATCAGTGGGGATTTTTAGTGGGGAGTATTAGTGAGGATTATTAGTGGGGATTATTAGTGGGTAATATTAGTGGGGAGTATTAGTTGGGATTATTAGTGGGGAGTATTAGTGGGTAATATTAGTGGGGAGTATATTAGTTGGGATTATTAGTGGGGAGTATTAGTGGGGAGTATTAGTGGGGATTATTAGTGGGGATTATTAGTGGGTAATATTAGTGGGGAGTATTAGTTGGGATTATTAGTGGGGAGTATTAGTGGGGATTATTAGTGGGTATTATTAGTGGGGAGTATTAGTGGGGATTATTAGTATTAGTGGGTAATATTAGTGGGGAGTATTAGTTGGGATTATTAGTGGGGATTATTAGTGGGGATTATTAGTGGGAGTATTAGTGGGGAGTATTAGTGGGGATTATTAGTGGGGAGTATTAGTGGGGATTATTAGTGGGGATTTAGTGGGGATTATTAGTGGGGATTATTAGTGGAGATATTAGTGGGGAGATTAGTGGGGAGTTCTAGGGGAGTATTAGTGAGGATTATTAAGTTTGGGGAGTATTAGGGGGATTACAGTGGGGGTAGATAAGGGTGATTCTAGTGGGGATTATTAGTGGGAGTATTAGTGGGGAGTATTAGTGGGGAATATTAGTGGGGAATATTAGTGGGAGTATTAGTGGAGATTATTAGTGGGGATTATTAGTGGGGAATATTAGTGGGGAATATTAGTGGGAGTATTAGTGGAGATTATTAGTGGGGATTATTAGTTGGGATTATTAGTGGCGATTATTAGTGGGAGTATTAGTGAGGATTATTATTAGGGAGTATTAGTTTGGATTAATAGTGGGAGTATTAGTGGGGAGTATTAGTGGGGAGTATTAGTGGGGATTATTAGTGGGGATTATTAGTGGGGATTATTAGAGGGGAGTATTAGTGGGGAATATTAGTGGGGAGTATTAGTGAGGAGTATTAGTGGGGATTATTAGTGGGAGTGTTAGTGGGGATTATTAGTGGGGATTATTAGTGGGGATTATTAGTGGGGAGTATTAGTGGGGATTATAGTGTGGATTATTAGTGGGATTATTAGTGGGGATTATTAGTGGGAGTATTAGAGGGAATTATAGTGGGGATTATTAGTGGGGATTATTATTGGGGAGTATTAGTGGGGATTATTAGTGGGAGTATTAGTGGGGATTATTAGTGGGGATTATTAGTGGGGAGTATTA